>Ga0268277_1000028_pt1 | contig 127199 bp, 129 predicted proteins | sample saktaG_5_FD_190132 | JGI IMG/M metagenome (GOLD analysis project Ga0268277, IMG submission 190132) | Saline water microbial communities from Sakinaw Lake, British Columbia, Canada - sak_2010_1_5_50m | ecosystem: Environmental > Aquatic > Non-marine Saline and Alkaline > Saline ... | reverse complement strand
TATTTCAAAGAAACTAATATAGGAGGAAAGATGAAAAGAGAAGAATTGATTGATGAAGTCGCGAAAATGCTTAAAGAAAAACATGGAGATCCTAAGAGGGGAGCAGCAGCAACTAATCTTACTTCTGACACAGGAAGGCGCAGCGTAGCAGAAGATGTAGTTGATTTGCTCTTGCAAGAAACTCGCATAGAAGAAGTTAACAACGAGTTAATTATTGATCTCACCGATTTAGGAGGTGGTGGTGGATCAGGTTCAGATGGATAAAATAAGCCCAGCAGCAGTGCTGGGCTTTTTTAATTTTAGCTTTTTATTAAGAACCGAAGGTTCTTCAGATGACTATTAGGAAGTATTGTTTTAAGTTTTAAGTTTTAAGTTTTAAGTTTTAAGTTTCTATCTTCCGTCAAGGTTCTCGAGCTCTGCCTGTCGGCAGACAGGAAAGTGAGAGGTTCTTCAGTTTCAAGTTTTTAATCATATATGTTCCCTCCAATTTATATCCTAATTTTCTGTAATACTCTCTTACGCCAATGCCTGAAATAACGGCAATTTTTTTAATGCCAAATCTCTTTTTAGCGATTTTTTCAGCTTCTTTCATAAGTTTCTTGCCTAATCCCTTATGCTGAGAAGCAGATTGATTAAGCTCATTCAAGGGGACTATATTGCCATAAGTATGAAGTTCGCGAATTAATGCGCAATTATTTAATTCTTTAATAAAATGGTCTTTTTTAGAAAAATGTTGGGAAGGAATTCGCAGACGAAGCAAGGCATATAAATGTTTTTCTTCGTTATCTTCAAAACTTAAAAATATTTCTTTACCGTCTGAAGCGCTATAATCGCGTCTAATTAATTTTATATTTTTATCAAAATTTTCCTCCCTGATTTCCCGACAACGAATACATTTGCAAGTTAAATTGCGACGCGCCATTTCTTTATGAATATCTTGCCTTAAATTTGAAACTTTGCTCCCCGCAACAATATTTTGCAAAGGAATATCGCGAATTAAGCGAGTTATGCGAACATAAGGCGGAATTTTTTGTTTTATGCGAATTAAAAGTTGAGTTAGTTCTTTGTTTGTATATGGTTGATATTTTTTATCTTTCCATAGTTGATATAGGGGCGCTGTTTTAATGACCGAGGTTGGATAGATTTTAAGCCAATCGGGCTGAAAGCGCTCATCAGAAAAAAGAATTTCAAACATTTTCTCGTCTTTTTCGGCATTTGATCCTATCAAATCAAGCATTATATGATAATTAATTTTTAATCCGGCGTCTTTTAGCAATGCTGTCGCTTCAACGATTTCCTTAATCCCATGGCCACGATTATTATAATTAAGAACATCTTCATAGATGCTTTGGACGCCTAATTCAACGCGCGTTACACCAAGCTTGCGCAATCTTCTAATTTCTGCCTCATCAATATAGTCCGGCCTTGTCTCAATAGTTAAACCAATGATTCTATGTTTGGCGGTTTCGTTTTTCTTTTGAGCTTCTTTTAGGGTTTTTGTTCCATGTTCCATGTTATGTGTTCCATAATTATCATTTGCTCCTTCAAAACATTTTTTAATAAACCAGGTTTGGTATTGCTTAGGATAGAATGACCAGGTACCTCCTAAAATAATTAATTCTATTTTATCAGCTTTATGCCCTTGCGTTTCTAAACTTTCAATACGTTTTTTAACTTGCAAATACGGATTAAATTTTAAAGTATACGCTCTTGCCGCCGCGGGTTCCTCAGGTAAATAACTTTTAGGCATACCAGGCTCATTCGGACAATAAAGACATTTGCCGGGACATTGATAAGGCTTAGTAAGAACTGTTACGGCAGCAATACCAGATAAACTCCTAATCGGCGCTACTTTCAAAAGGTGTTCAAAATATAAATCCAAGTTTTTTGTTCTTTTTCTGTAATTGTTGCGATAATATTTTAAGATTTCCGAATTTTTGGGAAAATTGGCTATTTTAAATTTCAAAATTGCGTTACGCTTTAATCCAAAAAGTTCGTTGCGAGATTTCAGTTTTCTTTTAATGATTTGTTTGGTAAGATAATTTAACATATAATTAAGTACGAAGTTTGAAGCAAGAGGCGTGAAGTATTCTCTGTTATTTCCGCATCACTCAAATATACCTTATTCCTCATAGATATGGGGAAGTCCGACTTCCCCATACTTCCCCATATCCTTGCCTATTATGAACAAAGAAACCTCTCTCAAAATTTTAAAAGACAATAAGATAACTTGGGATAAAATTGCTAAAGAGTTTGATTTGACTAGAAAAATCAATTGGCCCGAACTTAAAAATTTGAGGGGTTATGCAAAATCACATGATAAAGTGCTTGATCTCGGCTGTGGTAATGGCCGTCTTATTGAACTATTGAAAGATAGAAAAATTGACTATACAGGCATTGATAATTCAAAAGAATTAATCGGACTGGCTAAAGAAAAACATCTAAATCAAAAATTTCTGGTTGGTGACGCGCTTAATCTTCCTTTTAAAGACAATTCTTTTGACCTAATATATTCAATTGCGGTTTTACACCACATTCCTTCTAAAAAATTACGCATTAAGTTTTTGAAAGAAGCCCAGCGTGTGCTTAAAAAAGATGGCAGGATTGTTTTGACTGTTTGGAACCTTTGGCAAAGAAAATATATAAGATTAATTGTCAAATATAGTTTATTAAAATTAATCGATAAAAGCAAGCTTGATTTTGGCGATTTGTACATTCCTTGGCAAAATAAATACCAAAGATACCATCATGCTTTTAGGAAAAAAGAACTTGCTAATCTTTTTAAAAAAGCGGGGTTTAAAATAGAAAAAGTCAAATACCTAAAGCGAGGCAGTAAAAAAACAAATATATTGATAATCGCTAAGAAATAAATAAAATTGTCATAGACCAGTTCTATAACAATTTGACAAAAAGAAAAATATATGTAAGATTTAAAACACAGTTCTTTAAGGAGGGTTAATGATGAAAATGAGATTCGTAAGATTTCCAGATGATTTTGAGTTTATGCCCGGCGCCTTTACAAAAGTTCCTCCAAAATTGATTGCAAGCCCTTTTCACCACTACGCTAGTTTATTGGCACAAACATGGCCAAAAGAATGGCAATATCTTGAAATAAAGCTTGGCGAAGAAGTACTTTATCTTGCGTTGAGCGGATGGGAAGTCTATGAGGAACCGATTCATTCACCATCGTCTAAATCCAATGCTCTTTATCATGCTAAAGTGGAAATTGAAGGGTTTGGATTTCTGCTTGGATCTTTAATGCCTTACTCTCACACTTCTTCTCATTGGCACGAAAAACGCCGTGAATTTTACTATCTCATTGCTGGTCAAGCTGAAATTGGCCTTGAACCAGAACGACCTAATCTTGATATTCCCGGAAAAAGCCAAACAATAGTGAAAGTTGCAAAAGGACCCGAGGGATTTCATCCGGTTATTACCCAAGAACAACCTTCTTTGCTTATAGTTCAAATGGAAGGGGGATTAGACAGAAGCGATCATCACTATCTTTAGGCGTTCACATTGAACGCCTTTTTTCTTGATTTTCGGGTCTTATTCTTGACATAACAACTTTTATATATTAATATATAAAAACTTAATAAAATAGGAGGAAGATTGAATTGAGAAAGGAAAAAGCATTAGCCGTTCTATCATCAGTTCCTAAAAAAGAAGATTTGCCACTCAAACCAAACTGTGATTATTGTAAAAAAGAGAATTGCGCCAATGGCATATGGTATCAACTTCTTAATGGCCACTTAGCTTTTATGTGTAGCCAATGTTCACAGATAAAAGAGGATGAAAAAGGAGAATGGATAAGAATTGATCCTGTCGGCTATCCCATCTATTACCTTAGAAAGGGTATTCTTGAAAAAATAGAAAGAACTATTACACAAAAGCTAAGAATTAGTTCATATTCTATGTACGGGAAAAGAATTAGCTTTTGGTTTAAAACAGGAAGGAGAAAAATAAGAGTTAAGGGGAGATTCTTCGGTATTTTTCACAACCCTGAAGAAGGATTTGTTATTGATGTGGAAAGGGTTATTATCAATGGGCAATATTGTACAGGAAGATTTGAGTTTCCTGTACGACAAATTATCTGGAAAAGAAAACTTCAGATAGAAATACTCGCTCTTCCTAAAAGTAATAAGAGCGCTTCTTAAAAGATCAAGAAGCGCTTCTTTATTTTAAAAAAAGAGAGAGGAGTGATAAACTATCCCGGGCTCGTTATCTCCTCTCTTATATATTCCTATCTTTTATGTCGGGACATCTGATAAACTAGATGGCAAAGGGTATCTTGACCACAAAAGATTTGGGAATATATTTATTATTGTACTTGTTTTAGAAAGTTAGTCAAGGGTTATCTTGCTTTTTGCTCTCAAGGCTTTAAACTATAAATAGAATACGTACTTACGCGCGTACTTACGTCAATATAATTCACAATTAATGCAATTTAAAAAACCGAAAAATGACGAAAAAATAGTTTGGACAATTCATATAATTGAAAAAATGATGTATTATGGTCTGTCAGAGAATAAAGTCAGAAATGTTATGTGGCGGCCTGAACGAGTTGAAGAAGGAATTGCGCCTGATACAATTGCCATAATGCAATCTTATGGTTCAAGCAAAAAACCTAAAGAAATCTGGGTAATGTTTCAAGAGTTTAAACAAATGGGTAAAAAAAAGAGGCGGATGATTAGCGCTTGGCGCTATCCAGCGGTCAGCCCCAAAGGAAAAGAAATCTATATTCCGGATGATGTTATGGAAATGTTAAATAAAATAAGAACCATATCTCGCTCTGCTCGATAGAACCTTGATTTCTCGCCTTGCTCGAAATTAAAAGTAAAAAACAAGAACTGTCCCTAACTAAGGTTAGTCCTAAATTGTCAGAGAGTTGACAAAAAAGTTTTCTATGGTTGAATGAGATAATATGGTAATCTCAGATATAATTTTTCCTACTTTGGGAGGTCTTGCTCTATTTTTATTTGGCCTTCAGATATTGAGCGGCGGTTTTAAGAAAATTACTGGGCAAAAGCTTCAAAGAATTTTAGAAAAATTAACTTCAAACCCTTGGAAAGGTGTTGCATTTGGAGCAAGTATTACAGCGATTATTCAAAGCTCAAGCATCACAATGGTAACTCTTATTGGCCTTGTTAACGCAGGGCTTTTAAATTTAAAGCAAGCGATTGGAGTGATGCTTGGGGCCGAAATTGGAACAACCGTAACTGCTCAAATTGTCGCCTTTAAAATAGGCGCCTATTATCTTCCAGTGATTGCCGTGGGTTTTGGCTTTTATTTCTTTGCAAGATCGCAACGGCTTAAGCATATAGGCCAAATTGTTCTTGGCTTTGGCATTCTTTTTCTCGGAATGTATCTCATGAAAAACGGAGTCAAGCCCCTAAGGGACAACGAGGCGTTTATTAATCTCCTTAAAAGTTTTGGCCAAAATCCGCTGGGCGGAGTAGTCGCGGGCGCTATTTTCACCGGCATTATTCAATCAAGCTCGGCCTCAATTGGAGTAGTAATTGCTTTAGCGTCAGAAAATCTTATCGGCCTACCTTCTGCTATCGCCTTAATGCTTGGAGCTAACATAGGCACTTGTGTAACTGGACTGATAGCTTCGGTAAAAGCAAGCATACCAGCCCGAAGAACGAGCATTGCTCAATTAATAACTAATATTCTCGGGGTAAGTATTCTCTTGGTGTTTATCCGCCCTTTTACTTTATTGATTATGCAAACGAGCGCAAATTTGCCTCGACAGATTGCCAATGCTCACTCTGTTTTCAATATTGCTGTCACTCTTATGATGATGCCGTTAATTGGTTTTTTGGTTTGGTTAACCACAAAAATTGTTCCAGGGAAAATGCCTACAATAGACAGAAACGCACAATTTCTTGATCCAAGAATTCTTAACAGCCCTTCCTTAGCTCTTGCGCAAGCCAAAAAAGAAACAGTTAGAATGGCAAAAATTGCCAAAGAAATGTTGATTGAGTCATTTAAAGCTTTAAAGAATTCAAGCAATGATTTTATCCTTTCTGTTAGGGAAAAAGAGGAAGCAACAGATGAGCTTTGTGAAGCTTTGAACAAATATCTGGAAAAGGTGTCTGAAAAAGAAATATCGCACCAGGAAGGAGAACTCTTAGCGATTTTAACTCATGCGGTTACAGACATAGAAAGAATTGGAGATCATGCAAATAATTTAGCAGAAATTGCTCAAGATAAGAAAAAAAGAAGATTAAATTTTTCAAAACAAGCCCAACAAGACCTTGAATTAATGGCCCAGAAAGTTTCAGAAGCTCTTAGTATGGCAATCGAAGCTCTTGAAGAAAACAAAAAATCAGCCGCTAAGATAGCTTTAAAAATAGAAAAAGAGGTTAATTTCTTAGATGACAGACTTCAAAGAGAGCACATGGCTCGACTTGAACAAGGAAATTGTCGGCCCGAATCTGGTCCTCTTTATCTAAATATTGTATCTAATCTTGAACGTATTTCTGATCATGCAGAAAATATTGCCGGTTCTGTGATTATGGGATTCTAATGTTAGTAACAAAATAACTAACACAAAGCACTCGTGCTGAGCTTAGTTTATCCTGAGCGAAGTCGAAGGATCGAAGTATTGACTTTATAATCTGAATATGATTGAATATAGATAGTTCTTTGAAAACAGAAGCCCGCCGTCGCTGAAGCTTTGGCGGGTCTAAGATTATTTATCTAAAAATCTAAGCGAAGGTCGTCCCAGCATGAACAAGAGTAGTCCCTCACTACATCTGCCTACCGGCAGGTAGCTCGGGGCGCAACTTTTTCTAATCTTTTAAGTTTACTTAAAAAAAAGAAAAACTAACGGAGGTGAGAAAAATGATTAAAATAACGCCAAGCGGTATTAGCGACTTTCTCTTTTGTCCCTATAAATATTGGCTCTCAAAACAGAAACCAAGGATTATCACTCCTAAATCTCCAGAAGCCGTTTTAGGCATCGCCCTTCATGATGCAATTCACCGTTTTCTTTACCAAATCCTTAACGATAATCAAAGAATGAAAAATGCGCGCAAAAAGAGAGCCGAACAAGAAAAACCAACTGAATATTATTATCAAACTGTAGGAAAGTTTCTTAGTTTTTGCGCCGGATTTATTGTAGAATCCTTTCAAGGAGAAAATTCCTCAACAAGGATTAGGGATAAAAATCCTGTTCATTGGCCCGAGGGAGCGACAGAAAAACAAATTGCCAAGCTTAAAGAACATTTTCTTCTCTTAGGACTTTGGATGGCCAAGAAATACTATTTAGCCAATCAGAAAAAACCAGGTCCTTTTTTGAGGGAAAAATTGCTTAGATATTCTTTATCTAACGAAATCAGTTCTGGCGTTGAATTAGTGGGCAAACTTGATCAAGCGCGCAGAACAAGCGATGGAAAGGTTTTTATTGCAGATATTAAAACTGGATTTGACCCATTTGAAAGAAATCTTAATAATGCCAATACTGTCGTTGAGATCCCCTTAGTTAAGTTTTACATAGACTACCAGCTGAGCGCTTATTGGCTTCTTTATGAAAAATGTTATGGCGAATTACCTCATAAAATCGGTTTCTATTATCTAAAAACAAATATATGTTATTTTACTGATAGGACCCCTGATCAAATAGAAGAGCTTTTTAACATGATACGGTGGATTCTCCAGGCTGGCGAGGCAGGAAATTTTCCTCCTATCGGTATGTATTATAATCGTTGCCGTTACTGCGATTATAGAAATTGGTGCAAACATTATAAAAAAGTTAAAGTTGTTCAACCCATAACAGCAAAAGACATAGAGATAGCTTTGCCTAGCGCTAAAATTCTCACGCAAAGCTTAAGTAAAGAACTAAAGCAAATTAATTACAAACAATATAGATTGAAACTAATAAAGCATCAATGAATATCAGGGCTCAGTTAAAAATACTGAGCCTTTTTTAATTCTATTTTTAGCGATTATTCAATGTTTTCTACGATATTATTGAATAAATAGCGATTAAATGCTATTTTAATTTATATGAATAATTTTAGGTTCACAATTTTAAAAAAATCCAGAAAAGGACTAGCGCGGAGAGGGATTATTGAAACTCCTCACGGTAATATTGAAACACCGGCTTTTATTCCCGTTGGCACTCAAGCGGCGCTCAAAGGCATTACGCCTGATGAAGCAAAATCGTTAGGTATTCAGATTATTTTTGCCAATACCTATCATTTGTTTTTAAGACCGGGCGAGAAGATTATAAGGAAACTTGGCGGACTTCATGGTTTTATGAATTGGGATAAGCCGATTATTACCGATTCGGGCGGATTTCAAGTTTTTTCTTTGGGCGAAGGACTGGTTCAGGGAGTGGGGAAGATAGCGTCAATTTTTCCTGAGGAAAACGGACAAGATACAAGATACAAAATACAAAATACAAATAAGAGCCGTATTAAAATCATTGATACCGGCGTTGAATTCAAATCCCATGTTGATGGAAAAAAGATTTTACTTACTCCAGAGAAGTCAATTCAAATTCAGAAAGATTTAGGCGCTGATTTTATTTTAGCTTTTGATGAATGCACCTCGCCTTTGGCAGGTTATGAATATACAAAAAAAGCGCTTGAAAGAACGCATCGCTGGGAAACAAAAAGTTTGAAAGCTTTTCAACAAAAAATCAATAACAAAAAACAAATTCAAAATCAAGCCATCTATGGCATTATTCAGGGAGGAGCTTATAAGGATTTAAGGGAGAAATCGGCAAAATTTATTGGCGGAATGGATTTTTTTGGCATGGCGATTGGCGGATCGTTGGGAAAATCAAAAAAGGATATGCATAAAATTTTAGATTGGACTATTCCTTTATTGCCCGAAAACAGGCCGAGACATCTCTTGGGTATTGGTGGCATTGAAGATATTAAAGAAGGGGTAAAAAGAGGTATTGATACTTTTGACTGCGCGGCGCCGACACGGATGGCAAGGAATGGAACACTTCTAACAAAAGAAAGACAGATAAATATAATGAACGCAAAATACAGAACAGATAAAAATCCAATTGAAAAGGGGTGTCAGTGCTATACTTGTCAAAATTATTCTTGCGCCTATTTAAGGCATCTGTTTTGGGCAAAAGAAATGTTAGCGGGACGGCTTGCGACAATTCATAATTTATATTTTATGATGGAATTGATGAAAAAGATTAGAAAAAATATATAGATACATTAATATATTGGAGGCTCAGCCTCCAATATATGTCTTTAATATTTACATACATACAAAAAGAGAGGAATTTAAAAAAAAGCGAGGAACTGTTTCCTCGCTTTAGTATTCTTATCTATTTCTTTCCCAAATATCAGGGCTAACAATTTCTCCTATGTGTCCTCCCGTAAATTTTTTGATTAACGCTTCTTCTTCTTTGACTCGGGAATATGTCATAGCCGAAATAAGGTTCTTGAGGGCTTCAATGTCTTTCAATCCTTGGTCAGCATGATTTTGAGCTATTCGTGATATACCTTCGAGGCGTTCTAGCCGTTCGCGAAGCTCGTCGTTCTCTCTCTCAAGTTGAGAAACTTGACTTAAAAGAGCTTCATTTCGCTCTTTCTCGTCCATATATTCATTGTGAGGAACAGATGTTACCATTAAATAGTCAGCTAAATTAGCGAGGGCAATAATACGAACATCTAAATCTTTATTGGCTTTGTTTTTCTTCGCAGAACGCACAAAACTAATAAGTTCGACAGCAATATAATTAAGAAAAAGTTTTCCTTCTGATTCTGTGATCCAATTATGGCTCTCTAAAATCGGACGCAAATCATTTATTTCTTTCAAAAGAGTCCGTTGGCTAATACCTAAATCTTCCGTGGCTCTTTTCAAATCACCTAAATGAAAATCAGCTGCCTTTAATGGTCTATCTTGATCCAAAATCCCTTCTAGTTTGTCGGTCTGACCAGCATTGCTTGCTTCTCCCATTTCCTTCCACCTCCGTTAGAGATTTTTTGCGAATAGTTGAGCATAAAAGCTCTTGCGTCCCGAGCCTGCCTGCCAGCAGGCAGGCATAGTGAGGGACAACTATTCTTTTTTGGTACTGCCCTGAACTTATCATACCAACTATATTTTGTCAAGAGTTTGCAATAAAAGGTTATTAGCATTGACGAATAGAAAAAGTTAGATAAGATAATAATAGCAAAGTTTTTTTAAATTATCTTAGTTCTTTAATATAAAAATCTAAAATTATTTGGATTCATTAGCTTTATCAAAATAATCTAAAAAAGGAGGAGAGATGTCACATCCAAAAATAGTTTTAGACAATCCACGCTTAGAGGTAATTACTGGCTGTATGTTCGCCGGTAAAAGCGAAGAGCTTGATCTAAGGTTAAATCGTTATCCTTACGCGCGTAAAGAAGTAATTCTTTTGCGACCAGAGAGAGATACAAGAGAAAAGCGAACTCATTCAGTCTCAATTTTTAACGGCAAAGAAATTGTTGTGCCAATTGATGTTAATCTAGAAAAATTAAGAGAAATTTTAGATTTAGATAAGGAAGCTCCAGCTTTAGAAAGCTTGGATGTTATCGGAATTGATGAGGGTAATTTCTTCGATAACACGCTTATTAAGCTCTGCGACGATCTTGTTTTAATGGGTAAAATCGTTATCGTTGCGGGACTTGACTTAACTTTTGCAAAAGAAGGATACGGTCCAATGCCTCAACTTATGCTTGACGCTGAAGTTGTTGATAGGCTAACAGCTGTTTGCTCTGTCTGTGGCAGTCCTTATGCTAATCGAACCCAACGTCTCGTTAATGGAGAACCTGCCTCAAAGAAAAGCCCCCGCGATATTGTCGGCGATGAAATAGCAAGAGAAACAGAAGAAGGTGCTGTTACTTATAAAGCGCGCTGCCGCAAACATTATGTGCAACCCAAGTAAAATAAAGCACGAAGGGAACAAAAACGTTCCCTTCTTTTTTGTCTGTTGAAAACTTAATTATAAATAAAGAGCAAAATCTGATATAATAATATTAGAGGAGGTTAATCTGTATAGTTTCTATATTCTGATGATTATTAAAAATTTTAAAAAATTAACAAGAACGCCTAGAAGAAAAATTGCGCTTGAAATTGCCAATGCAGGAATTAAGGCAATTAATCCAGAAAAAACAATTAAAGAAAACATTTCATTTAAAAATAATATTTTTCAAGTTAAAAACAAAAAATTTGACCTTTCAAAAATTAAACACCTTTATGTTTTGGGCGTGGGAAAAGCCGCTTATAAAACAGGAAAGGCCTTAGAAAAAATTTTAGGTGATAAAATTAAAGAAGGCATTTTGCTTGATATTGAAAATGGCCCATTAAAACATCTTAAAGCATATAAAGGGACACACCCTCTGCCGTCTCAAAAGAATTTTGATGTTTCAAAGAAAATAGTTGATATAGCAAAAAAAGCGACAAAAGATGATTTGATAATTATGCTTATATCAGGCGGCGCCTCGGCGCTTTTCTGCCTGCCTCGTAAAATCAAAATTGGTGATTTTAAGGTACTCACCGAAGAGCTTCTCAAATCGGGAGCCGATATTTATGAAGTCAATACGATAAGAAAACATCTTTCTCTGGTAAAGGGTGGGGGACTGGCTAAGATAGCTTATCCGGCAAAAATTATTAGCATTATTTTCTCTGATGTGCCAGGCGATGATTTGTCTTTTATTGCTTCGGGTCCAACCGTTAAAGACAAAACTACCAAAGAAGAAGCTGCTCGCATTTTGAAAAAATATGAAATAGAAATAGAAAATGAATTTGAATTTTATGAAACGCCGAAAGAAGAAAAATATTTTAAAAATGTAGATAATCTTTTATTTCTTTCTAGTAAAAATGCAATTGAAGCAATGCAGGAAAAATGTAAAGAGCTTAAAATTCCTTGTTTTGTTTATTCTTACGCTTTGCGCGGCGAGGCTAAAATTGTTGGACGAAAGCTTATTCAACGTTTGCCGAAAAAGGGCATAATGATTGCTGCTGGAGAAACAACAGTCAAGGTTGAGGGCGATGGCAAGGGAGGCCGTAATCAAGAATTAGTTTTGGGGGCTTTACCGTACCTTGAAAAAACAGTTTTTGTCTCTTTAGCTTCCGACGGTCATGACAACACCGAGGCAGCTGGAGCCATTGGTGATGAAAATTCATTGCCCCGGTCCATAAAAAAGAAGATTGCCTGGACGGAATATATGAATAACAATGACTCGTTTAATTTCTTTAAACAATTGGACGATCTGATCATGACTGGTCCAACCGGCACAAATGTTTCAGATTTGATTGTGATTTATAGACAATAAATCTTGAAGAATTTGAGGAAATAAATTCATAATTCATGCTTCATAATTCATGCTTCATAATTCTATCTTCCGTCAAGGTTCTCCCCGATACCATGTCGGGAAGGTTCTTCTAATTCATAATTCGTGTTTTGTAATTCGTTATTCATAATTTACAAATATGGAGGAAAAAAAAGATAAATTTATCCTTTGGTTTAAGGATATTTCAATTGAGGACACGCCGCTTGTTGGTGGAAAGAACGCAGCATTAGGCGAGATGTATGGTAGCTTGACAAAATTAGGAATAAATGTTCCTAACGGTTTTGCCTTAACTTCCAAAGCGTATTGGCATTTTCTTGAAGATACCGGTATTCGTGAAAAAATTGAAGAAATTTTAAGTGATTTAGATGTCCATGATATTAAAAATCTTCAAAAACGAGGAAAGAAAGTAAGGGAAATAATTTTGGAAGCTGAATTGCCTGAAAATTTAAAAGACATAATCCGAGAAGCATATCAAGAATTGATAGGAGATAATTCCAAAAGCAAGGATGTCGCTGTTAGATCTTCGGCTACGGCAGAAGATTTGCCTACGGCTTCTTTCGCAGGCCAGCAGGAGACCTTTCTAAATGTCAGGGGAGCCGAAGATGTTATCCGCGCTACCAAAAAATGTATTGCTTCTTTGTTTACTAATCGCGCCATTTCTTATAGAGCTGACCAAGGATTTCCCCAAACAAAAATTGCTTTAAGTGTTGGCATTCAAAAAATGGTTCGTTCTGATAAAGGCGCGTCTGGCGTTAATTTTACGATTGATCCTGAAACCGGACTAAAAAATATAATCTACATTACAAGCACATGGGGATTGGGAGAGATGATCGTTCAGGGAAAAATTGAAGGAGACGAATTCTATGTTTTCAAAGAAGGCCTTAAGCTGGGTTACCGCGCAATTGTTTCCAAAAAAATGGGTTCTAAGGAGAAAAAACTGATTTATGACGAAAGTGGCAACAAGGACACCAAAGAAGTAGTCGTTGAAAAAACTGAACGGGAAAAGTTCACCTTAACAGACGATGAAATATTAAAACTTGCCAAGTGGTCTTTGGCCATAGAAGAACATTTTTCTAAAAAAGCGAATGAAGAGAGGCCTATGGATATTGAATGGGCTAAAGATGGTATTACAGAAGAATTATTTATTGTTCAGGCTCGTCCAGAAACAGTTCAGTCGCAAAAAGACGCTAATTCTTTCTCTACTTACCAGCTTAAAAATAATCCTCTTGAAGAAACATTAATTATCTCGGGCGACGCAGTCGGCAATAAAATTGCAACAGGCAGAGCAAGAATAATTAAAACAGTTGAAGAAATTGATAAATTCCAAAAAGGAGAGGCCTTAATTACAGAAATGACAGATCCCGACTGGGAACCAATCATGAAAGAGGCAAGCGCCATTATTACCAATAAAGGAGGACGCACTTCTCACGCGGCAATTGTGTCTCGCGAATTAGGCATACCTGCTATTGTGGGAACGGGAAATGCCACAGAATTAATAAAAGATGGCGAAGAAATTACTATTGATTGTTCTAATCCTAATACAGGTAAAATTTATCGTGGCGCGCTTGAATTTGAAGAAAAAGTTTATAAGCTTAAAAAAATTCCTAAAACAAAAACAAAATTAATGCTTAATATTGGTTCTCCCGACCAAGCAATGCTTTATCACAGTTTGCCAGTAGCAGGCGTTGGTTTGGCCAGAGAAGAATTTATTATTGCCTCAGAAATTAGAATACATCCGAATGCGCTTCTTAATTATGAGAAGATTAAAAATAAATGTGCCTCATCGGCACACTCGTTGAAGGGACGAGATTTTAAACTAAAAAAGATAATTTGTCAAATTGACGAATTGACCAAAGAATATAAAAATAAAAAAGAATATTATATTGACAAATTAGCCGCGGGAATTGCCAAAATTGGTGTCGCTTTTTACCCAAGACCAGTAATTATTAGATTTTCGGATTTTAAAACTAATGAATATAGAAGCTTAATCGGAGGAGCTTTATATGAACCTAAGGAAGGAAACCCGATGATTGGTTGGCGCGGAGTGTCGCGCTATTATTCTCCAGAATTTGAAGAAGCATTTGGCTTAGAAGTTAAAGCCATTAAAAAAGTCAGAGAGGAAATTGGACTTAAAAATATTGAAGTCATGGTACCTTTCTGTCGCACACCCCAAGAAGGAGAAAAAGTTGTTAAACTTATAGAAAAATATGGACTTGAACGAAAGAATGTAAAAATATATGTAATGTGCGAAATTCCTGCAAATGTTATTCAGGCATACGAATTCTTGGAAATTTTTGACGGTTTTTCTATTGGCTCAAACGATCTCACTCAGCTTACGCTTGGCATAGACAGAGATAATGAAACTATTTCAGACATTACTAATGAAAATAACGAGTCAGTTAAAGAGCTTGTTAGGATCGCAATAAAAGTTTGCCGCGAGCAGAAAAAATATATTGGCATTTGCGGCCAGGCGCCAAGTGATTTTCCTGAATTTGCTGAGTTCCTGGTTAAGAATAAAATTGAATCCATTTCTTTAAATCCCGATACAGTAATTCCCTTGATTGAAAAAGTAGCAAAATGGGAAGAAAAATATTATTAAAATTCATGAAAAAAATTCTTTTAATAATTGCCTCTAAAGATTTTAAAGATGAAGAATATTTTGTGACCAAAGAAGTTTTAGAAGACGGCGGATTTTATGTTGAAACCACAAGCAATATTTCAGAAACAGCTTTTGGTTCTGACGGCAGCGAGGCAAGAATAGATTTAACATTAGATGAGGTAAATATTGACAATTATGAGGGTGTATTTTTTATCGGCGGATCGGGAGCGCTTAAACATCTTGACAATGAAACTTCTTACAAAATAGCAAAAGAGGTTATTAATTCTAAAAAAGTTTTAGGAGCAATTTGTATTGCGCCAATTATCCTTGCCAAAGCCGGGGTTTTAGATGGTAAAAACGCTACTGTTTGGACATCGCCTTTAGATAAGTCACCTGCTAAAATTTTAGAAAAACACGGCGCAAAATTTATTAATGAACCAGTAGTAAAAGATGGTAATATTATAACAGGCAATGGACCTTCGGCCGCTAAGAAATTTGGCGAAAAAATCGTTGAAACACTTATAAATTGGTAGCTTGGCGGGGCTAACCTTTATTAATAATAATATGCCAAAAATTAAAGACATAAAAACAAAAATAATCAAAGATTCAAGAGACAATGATACGATTGAAACGGAAATTATTTTAGAGTCAGATATTATGGCTAAAGCGTCTGTCCCTCACGGAAAAAGCAAAGGAAGTAAAGAAGTTGTTTCTTTGCCAGCTAAAGAAAGTGTTGAAAAAATAGAGAATATTATAAAACCGGCTATAATAAAAAAAGATTTCTTTTCTCAAGAAGATTTTGATAATTTTCTAATTAGCCTTGATGGAACAAAAGATAAATCGCGACTTGGTGGAAATTCTATATTGTCGTGTTCTTTGGCTTTCGCGCAAGCAGAAAGTAAAATCCAAAATAAGCCTCTATATAAATATATTGCCGATATGACAAATTTGGAAGTCGGACTTCCAAATTTTTATATGAATTTAATTAATGGAGGAGAACATGCTCACAATAATTTAGATTGGCAGGAGTACATGATCGTAGTTAAAGCCAAAACTGCCGAAGAACAGCTCAAAATTGGAAAAGAAATTTTCAACAGATTAGCCACCAAATTTAAAGAAGCAGGCAAAAATATTTCTTATGGCGATGAGGGCGGATATGATATGGATTTTAAAAGCTATGAAGAACCGCTTAAAATTTTAGATAATGTTATCACAGAACTTGATCATCAAGATAAAGTTAAATTGGCATTAGATGTCGCAGCAAATAGTTTTTCACAGCAAGACGGTGTTTATTATACAATTAGGGGAAGTCGAACTTCCCCCAGTCAATTGATAGATATCTATAAAGATGTTGTTAATAAGTATCCGCTTATTTCGATTGAAGATCCATTTGAGGAAAATCAAATTAAAGATTATGCGACATTAAATCAATTTTTGGAGACAAAAAATAGTTTTGTCGTCGGCGATGACTTAACTGCTACCAATCCAAATTTAATTAAAATCGCGTCAAATTCAATCGGCGGAGTGATTATAAAGCCCAACCAGATTGGCACTTTGACTGAAACACTTAAAGCGATTAAAATAGCTAAAGAGGCAAAATTAAAAATTATTGTATCTCATCGTTCCGGTGAAACAATGGATGATTTCATTGCAGACCTCGCTTACGGAGTAGGAGCCTTTGGACTAAAAGCAGGAGCTCCCGGACCAATAGAGAGAATGGTGAAGTACCAAAGAATTATTCAGTTTGAAAAGAAAACTTAAAGGAGGTGATATATTATGTTTCTTCATAAAAGAAAAAAAAGTCTTTTTGGTCCAAAAACTTTTGGATATCTTGATATTGGCTTAATTAAACTTTCTGTTTTTGCTTTCGCTTTATTTCTGGCAGGTTATTTTCCTCAAATTGCCAGCATTGAATTGCGTTGGTTTTGGTTGATTGTTTTTGTCTTGGCCGCTATTCGCCCTCTCGGGACATGCTGGAAAAGGTAAAGATATTAATCTTTGACGGGAGATTAAGAACCTTTCGCTTCGCTCAAGAACCCTGCCTACCGGCAGGCAGGCTTGACGGAAGATTAAAGACATTAGTCTTTGACGGGAGATTAGGAACTTTATTTCATTTGTGTCTAATACTAATATGCCATTTATTTATTTTGTTATTATCTTTTTTGTTGTTGTAATTTTGTCTTCAATTAAGCAAATTAATCAATACGAACGCGGCGTAAAATTTACCTTGGGGAAATATAGCGGCATCATGCCCCCCGGATGGCGAATTATTCTTCCAATTTTTCAATCATTTAGAAAAGTAGATATGCGTCTGAAAGCCGTTGATGTGCCTGATCAAGAAACAATTACCAAGGACAATATTTCAACTAAGGTTAACGCGGTTATTTATTACAAAGTTATTTCGGCAGAAAAAGTTATCCTTGAAGTGGAAAACTTTCGTTATGCTGTCTCACAACTTGCTCAGACAACAATGAGAAATGCTGTCGGCGAGGTTGAATTGGACGAACTTTTGTCTCAAAGGGACAAGGTTGCGGAAAATATTCGCAAGGTTGTTGATATTGCCACTGACCCGTGGGGAATTAAAGTTGAATCTGTTGAACTTAAAGATGTCGTTCTCCCCGAAGAAATGAAACGTGTTATTGGGAAACAGGCGGAAGCGGAAAGAGAAAAAAGAGCAGTCATTATTAAAGCCGAAGGCGAAGTTGCTGCCTCTCAAAATCTTGCAACTGCAGCAAAAACTCTTGCCACTTCTCCGGGCGCGCTTCATTTAAGAACCCTTGCCAGTATCAATGATCTTAGCTCGGATCAATCAAATACTGTCATTTTTGCCTTGCCGCTAGAGATTCTCAAGGCTTTTTCTGGATTTAATCAAGAAAGATAATTCTTTCTAAAAATTAATGAAAGCCATCATTTTAGCAGCTGGTCGCGGGGTGAGGTTAAGGCCTTATACCCATATCACGCCTAAGCCACTTTTAAAGATTAACGGGAAAAGAATTATTGACTACACCTTAGACATTTTGCCTCAAGAAATTGATGAGGTTATTATTGTTATTGGCCACCTCAAGTGGCGTATGAAATGGCATTTAGGAGAAAAACACGAACATCAAAAAATCACTTACATCGTTCAAAAAGATAAGAAAGGAACGGCTCACGCTCTTTATTTATGCAAACCGTTCTTAAAAAAGAAAGAAAGATTTTTGGTTCTTTTCGGCGACAATATCTATGCAAAAAATGATCTAAAAAAATGCCTTAAGTATAAATTGTCAATTCTTGCCAAGGAGATTGAAAATCCAAAAAACTTTGGGGTTTTGACATTTGATAAAAATCACCACCTTAAAGAAATTATTGAAAAACCGAATAATCCGCTGACTAATCTTGTCAATTGTGGCGTTTTTGTTTTAAACAGAAAAATTTTTAATTATCACATGGAAGCAATTAGTAAAAAAGAATTCGGCTTGCCCCAAACTATAGTTAAAATGGCACAAGATTATCCTATTAGAATCGTTAAGGCCTCGTTCTGGATTCCCATAGGATATCCCAGCGACCTTAAAAATGCCAAAGCGCAACTTAGAGACATTGACATACTTTAATAAAAATGATATTCTAAAAATATTCTTAGTTCTCAGCTCTTTACAAGGAGGATAAAATGAGTTTGGAAAAAGAGGATTCTCGCGCGGAAATTCGAAATATCCGACCAAAGCGAAATAGGCAGAAATGCAACCTAATTTATCAGGTCTTTTTTTTATATCCTTGACTTGCTGAACTAAACTATTGTAAAATAGTCAGAAAGAATGATCATTCATAACTATGCAAACAAAACCGTCAATTTATCTTCGCTGGCAAGGTTATTATGATTATACAAAAGAAAATGTTGAAAAATACGTTTTGAAAGAACCTCGCCTAATTGGAGTATATAAAATTGCCGAGTTGCAAGCTTTTGGCAATTTAGTTCCTTTTTATGTTGACGAAGGCGAAGATTTGTATCAAGCTTTAATGGCACACCTCAGTAAAGCAGAAATAAACGAATGTCTTAAAAAAGAAATTGATGATAAGATTTGTTGTTTTAAATTTGCTTCCCTTCTTGATAAGCAAGAGAGAGAAAATGTTGTTTATACTTTATGTGAACACTATCGGCCGCTTTGTAATGTCAAACAAAAAATACCAAAGACTTCGTTAGTTAATGTTAATCTTCAATAATGAAATCACTAACGCCAAAAGAATATGCTGTTTTTAGCTTTATAAGACAATTTCTTGCGGATTATAATAAAAGTCCGACAAGAAAAGAAATAGGCGGTGCCTTTTCAATCACAATCCAAGGAGCAGATTATTTTGTCCATCAGCTTTTAAAAAAGGAAATTGTTGCCTTAAAACTAAAAGGGATTCGCAATATTCGTGTTCTTAAAAAATATTTAGGCAGACAAACACACTTGTGGTAATAAAAGCCGTAAGGCCGTAAGGGTCATAAAGCGATAAGGCGATTTTGATGGTTATGCCATCATTTTTTTATTTAATTACAATAGAAAATTATGATTTTGTCCAAAAATCATTGACTTTTAATATGCAGTATGCTATAATGACATCAAGATGGTTTTGGGCCGTTAATCGGCAAAATCGGCAAAACGTACTACAAAAAAAGGAGGTACCGCAAATGACGGTAGTGAAAGAAAAGATGGAGAGAAGCTTTGTGCCCACATTAACGTGTGATGTGGATATCAACACTCTCTTTGGAGCTAGTTGGACTGAAGAAGGAGATCTACGGATTGTCTTCGGAAATCCGAATGTTACCAAAAATCAATTGGTAACATTGGTTGAGAAACGCAAAGAAGTTGTATCAGATCCTGAAGTAATTGAATGGATCAAATGGCTTGACGATGATGACTCAAGGAAATCACAGGATGCAAAATTTGCTCTCTGCGACAAATTGAGCGCGCATAATGCCAGAGTCAACTTCAACCAAGGTGAACAGACATTGACTCTATTCTCCACTAATGGGCACTCTCCAAAAGGAAGCCTGTTCGCGGGCATCGTCCATTCGCCCTTCACAATTAAGAACAAGGAAGGATGCCTAATGAATAGAGGGCTTCCTATCGGAAGAGGAAAAAGTGTGCTTGTTCTCTTAGTTAAGGAGCCCGTGCCAGTTGAGCATAAGAATGGAAAATTCAGGGTTGAACCCCCGAAACCCCCGAAGTAGAGTTACGACCCCAGGCTTAGGCTTGGGGTCTTTTTTTTGAAAAAAAGATAAAAATCGTTTAATATGTATATATGCCAAAATTCATTAGAATTTTTTTAGAATATTATAAGGCGCGCAAAAAACATATTTTACTTATTTTGTTTTCTTTTGTTGTTGGCGCGATTTTATTTGCTTCTGTTTTTTCATATGTTGATTATGAAAAGCTTTCTAAAATAATTTCTCAATTCAAATGGTGGAAATTTCTCATCTTCATAGCAATATCCACTCTTTCCTTTTTCTTAACAACCTTAAGGTGGTCTCTCGTGATAAAGACTCAAGGATTTAAGGTTAAATTTTTTCATCTTCTTCAATATCGTTTAGCCGGTTTTGGCTTTTCTTACTTGACTCCCGTTGCCGAAATCGGAGGAGCTCCATTCAGAGCATATCTTTTAAAAAGAGAGGGAATCCCTTTTGATAAGGGATTTTTAAATGTGATTATTGATAATTTCTTAGAAGTATTCACTCAAGCCATTTTAGTTTCTTTGGGTTTGTTGGTGTTTATTTATCATTTCGGATTTTCTAAAAAAATAGAGTGGACTTTTATTTTTGTAATAATATTGTTTCTGGTTTTTATGGTCTGGATTTTACAACATCTCAGAAGGGGACATCTTGTTTTCTCGCCCCTTTTTAAAACCTTAAAGATGAAAAATGTTTATCATAAACTTTCTAAAATTGAACGTCCTTTTATAGATTTTTTCGGTCACAATAGAAAGGTTTTCGCTAAAACTATTTTTCTGACAATTATCAATTTCATGCTTAGTATCTTGGAAGCAGGAACATTGATATATTTAATGGGTTTTCGTCTTGGTTTGCTTAATATATTCTTTGCTAAAATTATTCTTAATATTAGTACACTTTTTCCCGTTCCTGCCGGATTGGGAATTTCCGAATGGATGCAAGCCGCTTTTTTCTCGCAAACAATTGCGGGAAACTCTGCCGGATTAATATTCAGCATCCTGACTAAGGCAAAATGCCTTTTCTTTGCTTTTCTTGGTATTGCCATTTTTTTCTATTGGTGGCATAAGAAAGTCAGGTGGGATAAGTATTTCATAAATTATATTCGTCAAAAAATTCATGTTTAAAACTTTAAAAAAAATTTCCCGAAGTGTTAGAACCGCTTTTCGGGGAATTGCGCGTGTTTATAAAACTGAAATGAGTTTCAGGATTCAATTTTGGTTTGGAATAATTATTTTAACACAAACTTTTTATTGGCCAATTGCTGAAATAAAGAAATTAATTTTAATTTTATTGGTGTTCCTAATGTTAATTACGGAAATAGTTAATACCGCTTTTGAAAAACTTTTTGATGAAATTGAAAAACGTTATCATTCAAAAATTGGTTACTTAAAAGATATTTTGGCTGGAGCGGCTCTTCTTATGGCAATTGGTTCAGCAACAATCGGTTTAATTATATTTTGGCCAAATATTTTTAAAGTTGTTTTACTTGCTTTAGCCGAATCAGGATTAATTATTGTTTTGATTTACTCCTTTAAAGGAATAAGGAAATTAGTTAAAAAATGAATGAGCAAAAAAAACAGAAGCTTACGGACATCGAACGTCCGTAAGCTTTTTCTTTCTGATAAGTATTAGTGATTATTAATAACTGGGTTACCAACAAAAAAATTTTATTTATTAAAGACCGAGTTGATCTTTGATTGTTTTCATCGCTGTTAAGCTCAAATCAATTAGCTTTTCTAAGCTTAATCCAATTAATTCAGGCGCTTGGGCAATGATGGCTCGATTAACGCCTTTGGCAAAAGAAGGTTGTTTAAATTTTTTCTGAACTGACTTTATTTGAACGCCAGATAATTTTTCAGGATTAACCAAGGCGCAAGCGGTAATTAAGCCGGTTAATTCTTCTGCGCAAAAAAGAGATTTCTCCATTAAGGTCTCGAGCGATAATCCCAGCATATCATTGTGCGCTTTAATTGCTCTTATAATTTCTGGATCATAGCCTTCTTTTTCTAAAATTTCAGCTGCTTTTTTAGCATGTTCTTCAGGGTTATCTTTAGTCATTTCCCAATCCATATCATGAAGCAATCCTGCGCTCATCCATTTTTCAATTTCATCTTCTTTTTTAAAATGCTCGCATAATTTTTTCATTACTGCTTCAACAGCTAAGCTATGGCGGACAAGATTTACGTTTTTAATATATTTGTTTAAAAGTTTTAAGTTTTTTTCTCTAGTCATAAATAATACGAAATACACAAACACTAGATATAATAACAATTTTTACTTCTAATTTCAAACGAAAACATTAAAATTTTATACTTTATGAAATTTGCTTTTTATACACCAAAAGGATTAAAATGAAGTTGCTATGGAAAAAATATACTTAGACAATGCGGCGACAACAAGAGTTGACAACAGGGTTTTTGCGGCAATGAAACCGTATTTTTCTAATATCTACGGCAATGCTTCAAGTTTGCATTCTTTTGGACTGGAAGCTAAACACGCGCTTGAAAATGCAAGAGAGGTTATTGCTAAAAAAATTGGCGCCAAACATAATGAGATTATTTTTACATCCGGAGCGACGGAGGCTGATAATATGGCAATTAGAGGAATAGCTTACGCCAACAGAGAAAAAGGAAATCATATTATAACAACTTCAATTGAACATCCAGCTATCCTAGAAACTTGTCATTTTTTAGAAACCCAAGGTTTTCAGGTGTCATTTCTGCCCGTTGATAAAAAGGGGCTTATTAATATTAAAAAACTTAAAGATGAGCTGAATAAAAAAACTATTTTGGTTTCAATTATTTTTGCCAATAATGAAATCGGCTCTGTCCAACTCATTGAATCAATTGGAAGGATTATAAAAACATGGAATAAAGAGCATGGGGCGCAAATATATTTTCATACAGACGCAGTTCAGGCATTTACGAAAATTGATATAGATGTAAATAAGTTTAATGTAGACTTGCTTTCTTTGTCTGCTCATAAAATATATGGACCAAAAGGCGTTGGAGCGCTTTACATTAAGGAGGGAACGAAAATTGAAAAAATTATTCACGGCGGGCATCATGAATATAACATAAGACCAGGAACAGAAAATGTTACCGGTATAATAGGATTTGCTGAGGCAGCTAAGTTATTTAAACCAAAAAATTACGAAGCTGTTAAAAAATTAAGATTACATTTAATAAAAAAAGTTTTAAAGGAAATTTCAGGTTCATATTTAAATGGTCCTAAGGAAGAAAATGTCCTGCCAAATATTGCCAATTTCACATTTAAAAATGTTGAAGGAGAAGCATTAATGCTTCTTTTGGATAAAGAAGGCATTGCTGTTTCAACCGGCTCTGCCTGCGCTTCCTCAAGTTTGGAACCAAGCTATGTCCTTCGCGCCATTGGAGTGCCGGCCGAAGAGGCGCATGGATCCCTGAGGATATCCTTAGGAAAAGATAATACTAAGGAAGAAATCAATTATCTGGTAAAAATATTAAAAAAAGCAGTTAAAAGGTTAAGAAAAATGAACCCGATTAAGTAAATGTCAAATAACAAAGCTCAAATGTCAAATAAGAACCTGGCTTGCAAGAACCTTGACGAAAGAATTACAATTTTCAATAATCGGTTAATTTAACAATTTCCAAAAATTAAATCATTGGAAATTCATTAAAAATTCAAAATTAGTAATTAGAAATTAAGAATTATGTATTCACAAAAAGTCTTAGATCATTTTTATCATCCCCACAATATGGGATCTATGAAAAATCCTGACGGGGTGGGAGAAGTTGGCAATCCTGTTTGCGGAGACATTTTGCGTCTCTACATTAAGGTTAAGGATGATAAAATCAAAGATATTAAATTTGAAACTTTAGGGTGCGCCGCCGCAATCGCAGTTTCTTCAATGATTACTGAAATGGTTAAGAATATGAATCTTAAAGAAGCCCTAAAAATTACTAAAAAAGATATTGCAAATGAGCTTGGCGGTTTGCCGGCAATCAAAATGCATTGTTCTAATTTGGCTGAAGAAGCATTACAATTAGCAATTAAAGATTACCTTGACAAAAAATCCAAATTACAAAAAAAATGAAACTTTATTGCAATCTTGCTAAACAAGCTGTTGAAAAATACATAAGAAAGGGAGAAATTTTAAACATTCCAAAAAAATTGCCTGCCGAATTTAAAAAGAAAGCAGGTGTTTTTGTAACAATTTATAAAACGGGAAAATTAAGGGGATGCATTGGAACATATTTACCAACTAAAAAAAACTTGGCTCAAGAAATTATTGACAACGCTATTATGGCGGCAACCAAAGATTGGCGTTTTCCTCCGATATCGGAAGTTGAACTTCCGAATATTGAGTGTGAAGTTTCCGTTTTAAGTGAGCCGAAATTAGTTAAAGATATTAAAGAGCTTAATCCTAAAAAATTTGGCATACTTATTAAAGGACAAACTTCTGGCCGCTCAGCTTTGCTTTTGCCCGATTTAGATGGCCTTGATACAGTTGAAAAACAGTTATTCGCATGTTGTCAAAAAGCTGGAATTGATCTTGAAATGGAATCCATTTCTATTTTTAGTTTTCAAACAAAAAGATATTAAATTTTTTTTGCATTTTCAATGAAAGAAACAATTTTATATGAAAAATTAAAGGACGGCCGTGTTAAATGTAATACCTGCAACCATCGTTGTATTGTTAAAGATGGTGAGCATGGTATTTGCGGTGTTCGCAAAGATGAAAATGGGAAATTAATTTCTTTGGTTTACGGAAAGGTTGCTGCCATCAATGTTGATCCAATTGAAAAAAAACCTTTTTTTCATTTTCTGCCAGGTTCTTATGCTTTTTCTTTTGGCACTTTTGGCTGTAATTTTGCCTGCGCTTTTTGTCAGAATTGGACTCTTTCTCAACCGCCCAAAGAAAATTTTTTTTGGCACGATGTTAATATCGGCGCTGATTGGTTGCCTGTGAAAATTGTTTCTGAAGCGCTAAAACGCGATTGTCAAAGCATTGCCTATACCTACAATGAACCAACTGTTTTTTTAGAATACGCGCTTGATACTATGAAAATAGCTCGCGAAGCAGGACTTAAAAATGTTTGGGTCTCCAACGGCTATATGACGGCTGAAGCGCTTGATTTAATTTCGCCCTATTTAGATGCTTGTAATATTGATTTAAAATCATTTTCAGAAAATTTTTATAACCGCCTTTGCGGAGGAAAGCTTGAGCCAGTTTTAGAAAATATTAAAAGAATTAAAAAAGCCGGTATCTGGCTTGAATTAACTACACTTTTAATCCCCGACGAAAATGATAAAGTAGCAGAATTAAAAAAAATAGCCGAATTTATATTCAACAAAATTGGCGCAGAAACTCCTTGGCATATCTCAAGATTTTACCCTGCTTACAAAATGAAAGAATCTCCAGCTACTGATATTAGATCAATTGAAAAAGCAATTAAAATAGGCAAACAAGCCGGACTTAAATATGTCTATGCCGGCAATGTTCCCGGATCGTCTTATGAAAATACTTATTGTCCCCGCTGTAATGGTATTATTGTTGAAAGGGCAAATTATATCATCCGCCGTTTTGACAAAGATGGCGCTTGTCCCCGTTGTAAAACAAAAATTGATTTGATTTTGGAATAAAAGCATAATAGAACAAATTATGATCAAATTTGCTTGTATAACTCCACATCCCCCAATAATTATCCCTTCTATCGGTAAATCTCAAGCTTCAAAAGCTCAGGCAACAATTGAAGCAATGAGAAAATTAAGGATAAGTTTAAACCGTATTAGGGGAACTGATAAGATTTTTTTGATTTCACCCCATTTGCCATCTACCTGGGACGCTTTTACTCTTTTTTATAAAGATCCTTATGATAAAACATTAAAAGGTAATTTTGCTGATTTTGGCGATGCGGAAACGGCCTTTGAATTTTTGGATGATAAAAAAACGGTTGAATGTTTGAAAATTTTAAGCGGACCAACGTTTCCTTTAATGGGCGTAACTATTCGCCGCTTAGACCACGGAACGCTGGTACCGCTTTATTATTTATGGGGCAAAGGCAAGCATAAAACTCCGCTTCTTCCAATGTCATTTTGTTCTCTTTCGTTAAAAGAACATTATATATTTGGGCAATTCTTGGGAAAATTTTTGGAAGAAGACGAAAATAATTGGACAGTGATTGCCTCGGGCGATCTTTCTCATCGCCTGACATCTTTCGCGCCGGCTGGATTTAGTCCGAAGGCGCAAAAATTTGACAAACTTCTTGTTCAATTCTTAAAACAAAAAGAGGTTGGAAAAATTCTTAATATTAATCCAGAATTAACTCGCGAAGCAGGAGAATGCGGGCTAAGGTCAATTGTTTTGCTTTTGGGAATTATTTCAAGATTTGATTGGCAACCAAAAATTTTATCTTACGAAGCGCCTTTTGGGGTAGGGTATTTGGTTTCCGAGTTAAAACTTAAAAATTAATCAAGAAGATAAAACGATAATAATCTCAAAAAATACGCAACAGAACCCGGGGAAAACCGAGTTCTTTTTCTTTGAGAAGTTTTAGCAACATATAGATATGTATGCTTTTAAATTGTTAAAAAAGCGCCGTAAGTGTCTGCATATTACCAAAAACTCTTGACAAAATGAAAAAATAGGCATAGAATACGGCTGATAGAAAAACTTGACTTTTTTAAAAGATTATATTTATAATATAATAACATAATACATGAAAAAATTAATTACAATATTAAGCGGAATGGCAATTGTTGCAGGAATAATTTTAACAATTCAAGCCATTTCAGCGCCTCAAGCTCCATTAGAGAGTAATGTGGATTTATCTCAAACTTATCAAGTTTCGAGAGAAGATATTGCAGAAAAAGTCTTGGCTAGCGGCAAAGTAATATCTTCTGAAGATATTACAGATTTAAGTTTTGATAAAACAGGAATTGTAAAAAATATTTTTGTCAAAGAAGGAAATCGCGTTGAACGCGACGATATTTTAATGGCAATTGAAAATGTTGAATTGGGTAACCGAAAAATTCAGGCCTTAGCTCAAATAAAAAATGCTCAAATTGATTTAGACAATGTTCTTTCCTCTGGCTCTGAAGTAAGAAAACCGAATCAAGTGGTAATTCTGAACGCTCAAAATAATTTGAAGACAATCAGAAGTTTAGCTAATTCCAATATTCGTTTGGCGGAAAATCAAGTCAATGTAGCTCAGGCCGAAGTTGATGTGGCAAATAAAAACTTTGATAATATTCAAGATGAAATTAATTCAACTTCAGGATTAGTTGATACCAATTACGAGAATATTATAAGCGAAACATATTTTACCCTTGATAATAGTATCTGGTTTCTTAATAAAATGCAGGAAAAATATTTTTACCGAAACGATCAAATAAGTTTTAAGATTAAAGAAAAAGAGTCAGAAACATTAAAAAGCTATTATAGCGCTAAATGGTATTATGAAAGTTATCTTGATGGCGAAGATCCTGTTGATTGGTTAATTCGTGAAATGCCCGAAAAAATTTCTGAAGCGCTAAAAGGAACAGAAGAAACATACAGATTGCTCTTGACATCTTTTGACAAAGATCCTCTTTACCAAAATATTTTAACTGATGACGACAGTGACGACATCAATAAAAAAAGAGAAGAGATAAATAAGGCCCTAAGTAAAATCAATCAACTTTCAAATAATCAAAATAGTTCTGATAGCGATCTTCAGACATTATTTAACTTAGCTCAAGAGAGAAAAGAAAGCGCGCAACTTTTCTTATCAAACGCCGAACAAAATCTTGCCAATATAAGACAAGAAAGCCAAAATCTTATTAATCAGGCGGAAGATTTACTAAGACGCGCCTATGATCAAGTTATTATTAGTTTTAAGCCAGCTAACGCTTCGGCAATTGAAACAGCTAGACAAAAATTGATCCAAGCGCAAAATAATTATAATCAGCTTCTTGGGGAATCTGCTATCCAAGAAATTACATCGCCCATTAAAGGCATAATAAAAGAAATTAATATTAATGTTGGCGATTTGCTTCAAAAAAATGTATCTGTTTTTAAAATAGATGTCTCTGATAATCTTGGAATCAGAGCTGAAATAAAAGATGATAGTATAAAAAATATTAATCTTTTTGACGGAAGATTAAAAAATATTAATCTTTTTGACGGAAGATTAAAAAATATTAATCTTTTTGACGAAGTAATTATTAAAAGCGCTGATTTTCCCCAAAAGACCAGCCAAGGAATCATTTCAAAAATTGAAAGTAAAGATGTTTCTGTAAGTCCTGAGGTTTGCGCTAAAAATAAAGTGGAATGCCTTGAGCTTGAAGAAAATATGACAGTTAATTTAGAAATTTTGATTAGAGAAAAGAAAAACGCTTTAGTTGTTCCTAAAGAATTCTTAACGGAACAGGAAGGAAAAAACTTCGTTAAACTAAAAAAGGGCGGAGCGGAAATTCTACAAGAGGTTAGAATAGGAATTATTAATGGAAAATTTGTTGAAATTTTAGAAGGCATAGAAGAAAATGATGTAATTTATCTTCCTTAAAATATTATTAATCATTTATGGTTGAGTAAAAATCCCGTCTCCTGTAGGTGGGATTTTTGTTATTAGATAATGTTAAGGTTTTATTTCTGCTATATTGCTTGATTTTTTCAATATAAGAAAGGTATAATAAAAATAATGTCGACGAAAATCACAATTAAAGATGTTCCTAAAGAAAGAGTTGTCTGCATAAGAAGCACAGAGTATTCTGAGAAAAAAGCAATAAATCTTGTTTCAAAGATTTTGGTATGGCTTTTTAAAAAAGAGATGAGTATTTCTGATCTCCCTTTGGCTATTGTTGATGAAGACAAAGATTTTGAGACCTGTATTCCTATTAGGGAAGCCGCCCTCAAAGAAGAAGACGAATTTAAAATTAAAACTCTTCCGGCCCATCGCGTGGGCTTATTTTTTCATAAAGAAGAAAATAAACCTCTCTCAATTTCTGAACAGTTCTTGGAAAGACAATTAAAATATCAAGGATTTAAGCTTTTGTTCCCGCGAAGATATATTTTTCATCAAAATCCAAAAAATCTGGAAACACCGATCGTGGAGATACAAATACCTGTGCATAGATAATATAAAAATTAAAAGAAAAACATTAATTTTTGACGGAAGATGGAAAAATTAAAATGAAAAATTTTAGTAGCTGTTAAAAACAGCTTTTTTTTATTCTTCCGTCAAAAACTGAAAGTTTTTATTATTCCGTCAAAAAAAGTAGTTTTTTTTATTATTTTGATTGACTTTTGGCCCTAATTGCGATAAAATAACAAAGCTTAGAAATGTATGGTCGCCCTGCTAGAAAGTGCGGGGAGGAAAGTCCGAACACCATTATAATAAAACAGTGGCTAACGGCCACCGCTTCCCCGGTTTTACCGGAGAGTAGGGAAAGTGCCACAGAAACTATGTCTCGTACGCGAGAGTGAAATGTTGGGCCCAATAAGCTCTTTGCCGCATAAGTGATTGTGCGGTATGGTAAACCCTGTTTGGTGCAACCCCGGTATAACCGGGGGCACGAATTAAAGGAAACTTTGATTCGGAGGCCTGCCGTAAGGTTTGGCTCTAGATAAATGACCATTTTAACAGAATTCGGCTTACTACTTCTGAGCAAAAAGTAAAAAATATTGATCAAAAAGTATGAAAAAAACATCTTTTATTTTTAGCGCGCTCAAACTGCCTTTAGATTTTTTAATGATTCTTTTGGCAGGAGTATGCGCCTATTCCTTGCGTTTTACGCCTATTTTTACCAAAATTAAACCCATACTTTTTACTTTAACCCTTGAAACCTATTTTGCCTTTTTAGCACTCGGCGCGCTGTTCTCACTGATTGTTTTTGCGCTAACTGGCCTCTATCAAATAAAACAATTAAGACCGATTGAAGAATTTTTTAGAATTTTAGTTGCGACCGCAGCCTCGCTTTTAGTGATTAATTTTTCCGCTTATTTAAGCCAAGCATTTTTTGAATCACGATTTATTTTGATTGCTACTTGGATTTTAAGCGCGCTATTTGTTCCAATTGGAAGAGGTTTTCTAAGCCATTTAAGGCGTTATCTCGCACAGAATTATGCTATTGGTTTAAACAGAGTAGTAATTATTGGCGATAACGAAATTACTAAAAAAATTAAAGAATACATTAAACAAAATCCCATTTTAGGATATCGTATTGTTAAACTTTATAAGAAATTAGATTTGGCAAAACTTGAAAAAGAAATAGATAATAATTCTGTTGATGATGTTATCTTGGGAAATTCTCACTCAACTAAAACTCAAATAGCAGAACTTTTTAATCTTTGCTCTCAAAAATCAATTAATTTTAGATTTGTGCCAACTAATTTCCAAGCATTAACGGCAGGATTAGAAATGGAAACCTTAGGGGGATTTCCTTTGCTTGAAGCTAAAAGAACTCCCTTGGAAGGTTGGCGAAAAATTGTTAAAAGAATTTTTGATTTGATTTTTGGCATAATTTTTTTCATCTTTTTAACGCCCATTTTTCTTGTCGTTCCAATTTTTATAAAATGGAATTCTAAAGGACCAATTTTCGCTAAGATGCCTCACAGAATAGGCCAAGGAGAAGAAATATTCTTTATGTATAAATTCCGTTCAATGATTAAGGACGCCGATAAAATGAAGAAGGATTTAATGAAATTGAATGAAAGAGAGAAGGGAAAAGGTCCTCTTTTTAAATTAAAAAAAGATCCGCGCGTTACTAAAGTTGGCCGCATTTTAAGAAAATATCGTATTGATGAATTCCCCCAAATTATAAATGTTCTAAAGGGAGAAATAAGTCTTGTTGGTCCGCGGGCTCATGAAATTGAAGAAGTGGCAAGATATAGAAAACAGCATAAAGTTGTTTTTGCGATTAAGCCAGGAATAACAGGACTTGCGCAAATTAGCGGTTCCTCTGATTTGCCTTTTGATGAAGAAAATAAATTAGATCTTTATTATATTGAGCATTGGACGCTATGGCTTGATGTCAAAATCTTGTTAAAAACTTTTATTTTTATATTTCTTGATAAATCGGCCTGTTGAAGATGTAAATGAAGATAGAATCAAGAATTAAGATTGTCCTATCATTGCTTTTATAAAAGTGACTGACAGGATTCTTTTTTTATTAACTTAAACTGGACAAAGCTGTAGAAAACAGATAGGATAGTTAGGAAAATTAAATCTCAAAAATAAAAAATCAAAATGAAGGTAGCTTTGTTTCATGATTATCTTGTTCAGTATGGAGGGGCTGAGCGCGTGTTTGAAAAATTGTTAGAAATTTATCCTAAGGCGCCTATTTATACGCTTTTGTATAATCCCAAGGCATTAGCTCCCAGCCTTAGAAAAGTTTTGAAAAAGAGAAATGTAATTGTTTCCTCTCTTCAGAAATTTCCTTTTGCTAAAAACCACCATCGCCTTTATCCGCTCTTTATGCCTTATATGGTTGAGCAGTTCAATTTTGCCGATTTTGATATAGTTATTTCTGACACTACGGGATTTGGCAAGGGCCTAATTTTGCGCCCTCAAACACTTCATATTTGTTATTGTCACACACCCTTAAGGTATGCTTGGGATAATTCGCAAAGATATATTAAAGAATATAGACATTTTTTCTTACTTAGGCCTTTTGTTCGCTGGGGAGTGCATTATTTAAGAATTTGGGATAGACAGGCGTCTGAAAGAGTTGATTACTTTTTAACGAATTCAAATTTTGTTAAAAAAAGAATAAAAAAATATTATCATAGAGAAGCCGTTGTTATTTATCCTCCCGTTGAAATAAAAAAAATAAAAACCGCTGAATATCCCAAAAAATATTATCTTATTGTTAATCGCCTTCTTGCCTATAAAAAAACTATTATTGCAATTCAGGCATTTAATAAACTAAAACTCCCGTTAATTATCGTGGGGAGAGGACCAGAAGAAAAAAGGTTAAAGAAAATAGCAAAAAATAATATAATGTTTTTAGGCAACATATATAACAAAGATTTAAGAAAACTTTATCGTTATTGCAAGGCCTATATTTTCCCTCAAGAAGAAGATTTTGGCATCGCGGCAGTTGAAGTAATGGCATCGGGCAGACCTGTTATCGCTTATCGGGGCGGAGGAGCTAAGGAAACCGTTAAAGATAAAATCAATGGCTTATTTTTTGAAAAACAGACAGCGAGGGAATTGACAAAAGCTATAAAGAAGTTTGAAAAAATGCAATTTTCTTGCCAAAAAACGAGAAATTCAGTATTAAAATTTGATGAATCTGTATTCAAGAAAGAATTTAAAAAATTTGTCAATAGAAAATGGCGTGATTTTAAAAAAATTATTTAATTAATATGAATCTTAGAGAAATTCTCCAAATTTTAAAAAGGGAATGGAAGCTAATTTCTATATTAGTTGTTTTAGCGCTCATATTAACTTCTATTTTTACTTTAATAAATAAAGCGAAATATGAAATTAATTTCTCTTTATTAATTTCGCAAATTCAAACTCAAAAAACAGACAAGTTTAAATATGATACTTATTATGCCCTTGAGGCAAAAGACAAAATAGGAGATTATCTGATAGGATTGCTCAAAAGTCCAGAGTATGTTAACGCGACGTTAAAATACTCTGATTTGACAACCGCTAATTTCACGACTTATAATTTAAGAACTTTCTTTCGTCCTTACAAAATATCGGCTCAAAGTATTGGAGTAACATTTTATTTGAGAAATTCTAATCAAACCAAAGATATTGTAAAGAGCGCATTGTTAATGGCTAATGAAAGTTTGGGAAAGATATATATTCCCAGCGCGGATGATGCCAAATTTGAAATCAAATCAACTAATCCGCTTGTGAGTCTTAAAAAACCGAGAATTGCGTTAAATCTTGTTGTTGTTTTTATAGTAAGCTTTATTTTGTCATCGTTAGTTGCTTTGATTAAAGAATATTTTATTAATTAGTGGCTATTTTTTGACTTAAGGACTAATGGAAATATAATAGATAGGTATATTAATTATTGAATTATTAATTAGTAGTTATTATAAAACATGAAAAAAGAAATTATTTCTATCTTGGTTTTAGTCGCAGTTTTAATTTTAGCGGGGTGGGGGATTGGTTCTTTCTTAAATAAGAATAAATCACCTGAAGAAAATATTGTTCCTGAAGAAAATATTATTCCCGAGAAAGATACTTCTTCTAAGGAAAACATTATTAGTAAAGAAAATAATATTATGGAACCAAAAAAAATGAGCTGGGATACAGCTCCAGAGATGCAAATTAACACTGAAAAATCTTATAAAGCAGTAATAAAAACGACCGAAGGCGATATGGAGGTTGAATTATTTGCTCAAGATAATCCGATTACGGTTAATAATTTTGTCTTTTTAGCAAGAAAGAAGTTTTATGAAAATGTTAAGTTTCATCGAATTATCAAGAATTTTATGATTCAGGGCGGGGATCCAACTGGAACAGGTGCGGGTGGACCAGGATATAAGTTTGACGATGAACTAATTACAAAAGATTATGAAAAGGGAATTTTAGCAATGGCCAATGCCGGATCAAATACTAATGGAAGCCAATTCTTTATTATGACACAAGATTATCCTTTGCAGCCCAATTATGTTATCTTTGGAAAAGTGATAGAAGGGTTTGATGCACTTGATAAAATTGCTGATACCCCTGTTGAAGATAATGGCATAGGAGAAATATCAAAACCGACAAAAGATGTTTTGATTAAATCTATTGAGATTATTGAAGATTAATTTCGATTACAAAATTAGTGAAAAATAGTTTTGTGTGTGGGCACCCAGTGCCCACATTTTATTCCACTTTTATAAAGGAAGAAAATCTTATATAATATATTTGGGTCAGTAGAGCTGGCAGTTTTTGTTGTTGAAAATACATATGCAACGTTTTGTTTTAAAAAAACTTTTTGATATTAGGCCTTTAACCAAAAAAGGAGAGTTAAATTTGGGTTGGATTTTGAAAGCGGGACGAATAATTAAAACTAAGAAGAATTTTGGATATAAAGAGAAGAATAAAGAGATTCTTCGGTCGCTATCGCTCCCTCAGGATGACATTAGGAGTAATCTCTCGCTACGCTCGAAAACTCCTAATGTCAATTACCCGGCGTGGGAGGATTGGAGAGGAGAAACAATTAAAAAAAATTCTGATGAATATAAATACAAAGAAATCCGCCAAGCAATTATGGATGAACTTGAAGAAATGTCGCTTAAAGAAGATCGTCTTAAACAAGAGTTTGGTCCCCCCATTAATCTGCCGATGGAAAAAGAGGCAAGACAGGAAAGATTTTACAAAACATGGCTCAAGCGCATTTCCCCTCAAATAATTAATCTTAGGATTAAAATTCCCGATATCTCTTTAACTCCCAAATTAAAATATATTTTGACAAGCGTTGCCCTGATAGTTTTAGTTGTCCCTTTTACGTATGTTCTTCTTAACCTTAGTTCAACAAAAAATTTGGTATTAACATCGGGAAGCCAAGGATATGAAAATTTGCTCGCAGCCCAAAGCGCGCTTTTTTCTTTTCAGCCAGATAAATCAGCGGAAAATTTTAGACAAGCCTATGAAAATTTTAACAATGCTTCAAAGGCAATGAATAAATTAGGCGGATCTCTTTTAAATGCCGTGGATATCTTACCGCTCCGCTACAAGATTGGTTCTGGTAAAAAGCTTCTCTCCGCAGGAGAAGCAATCGCCCAAGCCGGCACTTATCTAACAAAAGGGTTATCAATCATTGACGGATTAAGCATTGAAGACATTTTGAAAAAAAATGACAATACTGAAGGCGATTCAGGACAATTAATGCTCTGTCTTAATGGTTTTAAGCAAGAATTTTCATTGGCTGAAGAAAAACTAAACGAGGGCATTAATTATCTTAAAGGAATAAAAAGCGAAGACTTGCCGGAACAATATCGCAATGAGTTCAGTTCTTTGGCAACAATTATTCCTTCTCTTGAAAATAATTTGTCTAAATTTGACGATTTTCTTAATATCTTTTTGGGTATTTTGGGGAGCGAAAGTCCGCGCCATTATTTAGTGCTTTTTCAAAATAATTCTGAACTCAGAGCAACCGGCGGTTTTATTGGCTCCTATGCTCTATTAAGCGTTAGCGGGGGACAAGTAGAAAATATTGAAGTTAAGAATATTTTTGATGCTGATGGCCAATTAATTGTTAATGTTGTTCCACCTAAGCCAATTCAAAAAATCTCTTCCGGCTGGAGCACCCATGACGCTAATTGGTTTTTTGACTTTCCAACTTCGGCTCAAAAAGTCGCTTGGTTTTTTGAAAAAACCGGTGGTCCCACGGTTGATGGCATAATTGCGTTAACGCCGCAAGTTATAGAAAAAATGTTAAGCGTTCTTGGCTCAGTTGATCTTCCTCAATATAATTTAAGCATTAATGAAACAAATTTTATAAATGAAATTCAATATAAAGTTGAAAAAGATTATGACCCTTATTTAAATGAACCAAAGAAAATTTTAGCTGATTTTACAACCTCTTTATTTAATAAATTTGCCGCTGTACCCAAAGAAAAATGGCCATCCATTTTGAGAGTTTTTAATGAATCGCTTAAAAATAAAGATCTTCTTCTTTGGCTTAAAAATGAAGAAGAAGAAAGTTTTGTTATTGACCAAGGATGGTCGGGCAAAATAACAGAGACAAATAATGATTATTTGGCAATTGTTCACTCCAATATTAATGGTTACAAAACAGATAGGTTCATGAAAGAAGATGTCAGGTTAACCGTTAACATTGAAAACGAAAAAGAAATTATTCATCAGCTGACAATTGTTCGCCAGCATACAGGTGGAAATGAAGCGTATGAATGGTATAACAAGGTCAATAGTGATTATTTAAGGGTTTATTTGCCCAAAGGCAGCGAAATTATTTCAGCGAGCGGAGGCGCTCCTGAAGACACTATTGTTCCGTCCCTTGATTATGAATTAGCGCAATTTCGCCGAGACGATTTGGTTACTTCAATTGAGGCGACTCTTGAAAAAAAACCAGAATTAAATATTGATACCTTTGAGGAATCTGGCAAAACTGTCGTGGGAGCATGGCTCTATACCAGCCCAGGAGAACAAACTGTTTTTGAGTTAACCTATAAAACGCCCGAAATACTTTCTTTTCAATCTGAACCCCAGCTTCCGCTTGAAAATTCATCGCACGAAAGCGTTAATTATAATTTAATTTTTCAAAAACAGCCCGGTTCTTATGACGCGCCCATCAGGATGACTATTGATTATCCTGATAATTGGCGGATTAAACAGGTTTATCCCAGAGATAAATTAACCTCTCAAACTCCAATCAGATTTAGAGAAGTTTTTGATATAGATAAAGTATTTAATATAAACTTTAAGATAGAAAATCTTTGAAAATTATGATCAAACATCTCTTTAGATTTTCGTCTCGGACAATTACTTCTGCCGCGCTTCTCTTGGGAGGAGCCAGTTTTTTAAGTAGAATTTTAGGGTTAGTGCGAGCGCGTATTTTTGCTTATCAATTCGGGGCAGGCATTGAACTTGATATGTATTACGCAGCTTTTAGAGTGCCTGATTTAATTTTTTCAATTATTATTATGGGCGCGGTCAGTTCTGCGTTTATTCCTATTTTTACAGCAGAACGATTAAAGAATAAAAAAAATAGCCACTGGCTTTTGGCTAATAATTTTTTACATGTATTTTCTTTTTTGGTATTAATTTTAGCACTTGTTCTTATTATTGTTGCCCCGTATTTAGTGAAGGCAATTGCTCCTGGATTCAGCGCGGAAGCGCAAAAAATAACAGTGATGTTAACCCGCATTATGTTGATTCAACCTGTTATTTTAGCTATTTCAGGAATTGTTGCTGGCATCCTTCAGAGTTTTAATCTTTTCTTTGCTTACGCTTTATCTCCTATTATGTATAATATAGGAATTATTTCGGGCGCTTTGTTTTTCGCGCCGAAATGGGGAATTAAAGGATTGGCTATGGGCGTAGTATTGGGATCATTGCTTCACTTGTTTATTCAAATTCCCAGTCTTGCTTCAACTGGTTATAAATACCATTTTCATATCAACCTAAAAGATAAAATGATGAGAAAGATTGTTAAGCTGACTATTCCAAGAAGTCTGGGACTTGCCACTATCCAGCTAAACACCATTGTTATCACCGCTATTGCTTCAACTTTAGCGATTGGTAGCATTGCTATTTTTAACTATGCTAATGACATCCAATATGTTCCCTTGGGGCTGATTGGCATTGCTTATGCTGCCGCTGCTTTTCCTTCTCTTTCGGCTGCTTTTGCAAGAAAAGACCTAAAATCTTTCCGGCTTTCGGTCACAAAAACCCTTTTAGAAATTGTCTATTTAGTGATACCGGCAACTATTCTTTTCTTTCTTTTAAGAAATGAGATTACAAATACGCTTTTGCATACCGGCGAATTTGGCAAGAGCGAGGTTAATTTAACGGCTGCTTTGATTGGCATATTTTGTATTGGCATTCCTTTTCAAAGTTTAATTCCTTTGCTCTCGCGCGCTTTTTTCGCGCTCCATAATACCATAACGCCCGTTATTATTAATTTAATCTCTGTTGGCGTTAATATTACTTTAGCGCTTTTCTTGGTTAAAAATTTTCAAATTCTTAATCACTTTAATATTCCAGGCGACAAAAGAATTTTAGCTCTTCCCATTGCATTTTCTTTGGCAGGAATTTTAAATGTTATACTGCTTTTCTTTTTTCTTTTGAAAAAAATGGGGTCCTTGAATATTAAAAAGACCTTTAATTCTCTTGCTAAGTTTGCCATTCTTAATTTAGGTCTTTTTGTCTTGGTCTATTTTATTAGAAATTTATCTTATCAGTATTTTGATCAAGGAAATATTGGAGTGATGTTTTTTGTTGGATTAATTGCAGGCGGAGTTGGACTTTTGGCATATTTTTCCTTAAGCTATATTTTGGAGATAAAAGAATTTAAAAGCATCCTGAAGGTTTTTAAAAAATAATATATTGCTGTAGATGTCTGACATCTACGCTAGTAATTTCGCGCCAAAATTAAATGTCAAGTAATATTAGAAATTTTTGTATCATCGCTCATATTGATCACGGTAAGTCCACTTTGGCTGACCGATTTTTAGAATTAACAAACACTATTCCAAAAAACAAAATGAAAGAGCAAATGCTGGATAGCATGGATCTTGAGAGAGAGCGGGGGATTACAATAAAAATGCAACCAGTGAGAATGGTTTACTTTTCTTCAATTCAAAATTCGCAGTATATCCTGAATTTGATAGATACTCCCGGCCATATGGATTTTGCTTATGAAGTTGAGAGATCTTTGGCGGCCGTTGAAGGAGCAATTCTCTTGGTGGACGCGACTAAAGGTATTCAGGCGCAAACTTTGGCAAACTTACGCTTGGCGCAAGAACAGCGATTAGTGATTATCCCTGTACTGAATAAAATGGATATGCCAGTTGCTCAAATTCGCAAAGAAAAAATAAAAAAAGAGCTTAGCCAATTATTGAATATTGATCAAAAGGAAATTTTGTCTATATCGGCCAAGAAAGGAACAGGCGTTGAAGAAGTGCTTAAAAGAATAATCACAGATATTCCCTCGCCACCTATTGAAACTCATGAATTATTTAAAGCGTTAGTTTTTGACTCAAGCTATGATTCTTACAAGGGAATTATTGCTTATATAAGAGTTGTTGAAGGCACCATTAAAAAGGGCCAGCGCATTAAACTGTTAAATGCTAAAAAAGAATCTGATATAGTAGAAATTGGCTATTTTTTACCTAATCTTAGCGCTCGGGATGAAATCAGCGCTGGCGAGATCGGCTATGTGGCAACGGGATTAAAAGATAGTTCCTTGGTTAAGGTGGGAGAAACAATAGTTGGTATTGTGGGCCATGGGTCGCAAGTCGCAAATCCCAAGCCATTACCCGGTTATCGTGAACCAGAACCGCTAGTTTTTGCCAATATATTTCCAAGCGAGATGAAAAGTTTTCCCCAGCTGAAAGATAATTTAGAGAAACTTCATCTCAATGATTTTTCTTTCCATTACGAAACAATTAATCATACTGTTTTAGGAAGAGGATTTAAGGTTGGATTTTTAGGAATGCTCCACTTGGAGATTATTTTTGAAAGATTAAAGCGCGAATACGGAACGAAAATTATCTTAACATCGCCAACGGTTGTTTATCGCATTAAAACAAAAAAGGGAAAAGAATTTAAAATATTTTCCGCTCAAGAATTGCCAACGCCTGACGAAATAGAATCTATTGGAGAACCATGGGTTGAAATTGAAATTATTGTGCCTGCTCAATATTCAAGCAAAGTTTATGCTTTTTTAAAGATTTGCCGTGGCGCTTTTAAGGAAACAAAAGACTTATCGGCTAATGAATATTTAATTATTTATGAGGCGCCTCTTTCAGAGATTATTGAAAATTTTTTGGATAATCTAAAAAGCGTCTCGCAAGGATACGCGTCTTTTAGCTATAAAATTATCAATTATCGTCCCGTTGATTTAGTGAAACTGGAATTTGCGATTGTTGGAGAAATAAAACCATCGCTTTCAAGGTTGGTTCCTGAAAATAAAGCGTACAGAGTAGCGCGCGAATTCCTGTTGCGTCTTAAAGATTCTTTACCCGCCCAACAATTTTCTCAAGCGCTTCAAGCAAGAATTGGCGGAAAGATTATTGCCAGAGAGGATATTCGCGCGGCAAGAAAAGATGTAACTGGCGCGCTTTACGGTGGTGACTATACAAGAAAAGCAAAATTGCTTGAAAAACAAAAAAAAGGAAAGAAAAAACTTCTTGCCCATGCTTCCGTTAAAATTCCCGAAGAAGTATACCTTAGTGTATTGAAAAGACGCTAAAGTTATATAAATTTACTTATGGAAAAAATGCTCAGAGTTTTAGCGTTTATATTTGACAATATGATACCTATGTGATAGATTGTCAGTAGTTCCCAAACAAACAAAAGGAGGAAGATAAATGGGAGAATTAGCAAGGTTTTTTAGTAAGCTTAGTCCGAATTCACTCGGAGAAGCGCTTCGTGATATTACTTTTGGGAGAAATTTTTGTGTAATAATTAACAACATAAGACTAGATGCCATTCCATGGTCACAAAAACAGATAAAGGTTTTTTATAAAGAATACTTTAGTTCGGCAAATAATGAAGATATGGTTCATGCCATTAATAGGAACACGGTATTTGGTTATACATTTATAGAGGGAAGCATGACTATTGATGTTTTTTGGTACTACATTAGTGATGGAACGCTCTGTTTCCGAGTAAAGGAAGGGGAAGAAATCATTGCGTTAATTGTTACTGCTGATTGCGAAGAAACTGATCAGTGGGAAAATTTGGAAAGACTTGAGGCATAGTTCATTTTGGGGCTCGCGATGTAAATCGTTGAGCCTCTTTTTTATTATTTAATTGATTTTTGCGCTTTTGATAAGACCGAACCTCGTTAATCCTTAAGGATTTCCTTAAGGATTAATTTCCAGCGCTTTAAATTTAATTTTTTTATTCTTCTTGCAAAAAAAAGAGGGTGGCTATTATTAGCGTCTAGACGCCTAAGCCACCCTTCCAAGTCTCTATGCTCCTATTGGTTTTTCATCCCCCTCCTTCTTTCCTGTAGTAGACCAACAGGTTATGGCACTTAATCACGCCGACTTGGCTAACATGATCAGTCATCCACCTTTAAACTACTATCAAGAAAGAGAACTCCAGAGGTTATTTTCATCATAGCTCTAAAAAATGTTTTGTCAAGAGTTTGAAATAACATGTGGTCACCCAGTGCCCAAATGTTGTATTCTATAATAAGTCACATATTATATTCTATAATAAGCCAGCGGTCGGAATTAATACTTTTATAAGATTTATTATAGTAAAACGACCAAAAACATTGACTCTGATGCTATAATATGCTATAATGCATAACAAATGTAGGTTCTTTAAAATAACATATAATATAAACAAAACGACGCCTTTTTGAAGGCAAGTCCAGGACAGCCTTTGTCCTTATGCCCATTACGGGAAGCGCACGCAGTGCGCGCGAATGGGTAAGGCAATCAAGACTTATGCTCATTCGTGAAAAGGATAGATATGATCACACCGTTGAAGGTAAGATTGGAGAAGGGGCTTCCTATCTATGAAAGGGAAGCGGAAATCAAGCAAACAATTGAGAACAACCAGGTTACTATTATTATTGGTGAAACTGGTTCGGGAAAAACAACACAGATTCCCATTTTTCTCCGAGAAATGGGTTTGGGTAAACAAGGTTGTATTGGGATTACCGAACCTCGTCGAATTGCGGCAATTTCTGTTTCTCAGTTTGTTGCCAAGCAAATCGACGTTGAATTAGGCGAAGAAGTGGGCTACCAAATTCGCTTTGACGATTATAGTCAAGGGAACACAACGGTAAAGTTCATGACTGACGGAATCCTCTTAAGGGAAATCCAAGAAGATCCAGATCTTGAGAAATATTCTGTGATTATGATTGATGAGGCCCATGAGCGAAGCCTAAATATTGATTTTCTTCTGGGTTTGCTCAAGGATGTCTTGAAGCGACGATCCGATCTAAAGCTAATTGTTGTTTCAGCAACAATTGATGAACAGAAATTTTCGAGATATTTTTGGAATGCCCCGATCGTCAATGTGTCTGGACGAATGTATCCTGTTAATATCGTTTGGAACAAAGAGGATCTCCCTTCATATCTCATGACCGATGCCATTGTCAATAAGATTGTGGATATTCACACCACGAAACCCGCAGGCGATATTCTTGTCTTTATGACAGGACAGAACGATATTTCAATGGTTGCAGATGCTCTTAGAAAAAAAGGGTTTTCTGATATGGTAGTACTTCCGATTTATGCGGCACTTTCTTCGGAAGAACAGCATAAGATTTTTGAAGACTATCCGGAAAAACGTAAAGTAGTTATAGCCACGAATATTGCAGAAACTTCCATTACAATTGATGGCATTGTTTATGTCGTTGATAGTGGTCTTGTTAAGCAAATGAGCTATAACGCCAAAAGCGGAATTCAAAGCTTAGAAGTGGTAAAACACTCAAAAGCAGGCTGTGAACAACGCCAAGGTCGCGCAGGACGAGTATGTGAAGGTACTTGCTTTCGTATGTACACTCAGGAAAGTTGTCTGAGTCGTCCTGATTTCACGGAACCAGAAATAAAGAGAAATAGTCTGGCAAGCGTTGTTCTTACTATGGAGATAATTGGAATTAAAGATATTGAAAACTTTGATTTCATTGATCCTCCTGACAAGAAGTCTTTTGAAAAGGCATATGATGTTTTGGTTGCCCTGGGAGCAATTGAAAAAAACAAAGAAGGCTTGACTAAAATCGGGAAATTTATGGCTAAACTTCCTCTTGAACCTCATATGAGTCGTATGATTTTGGAAGCCTGGGTTATCAAGGCAAGAGATGTCAAGGAAATAATAACCGAAGAACAAGAAAAGGATTTGGCTAATCAAGGGTGTGTAGAAGGAGTAGCAACGGTTTGCGCCTTTCTCTCTGTAAATCACATCTTTATTAGACCAAAAGGCAAAGAGAGCGAGTCTGATCGCGCTCATAATCAATTCAAAAATCCTTTTTCCGATGTTCTGACCTTTCTTAATGTTTGGAAGCAATACAATGCGCAGGAAAATCCTGATATCTGGTGTCAAGATAATTTCCTACGAGTCAAAACACTCAAGGAAATTGTCAAGATAAGACAACAGTTGCTTTCCATTATAAGCCAGAGTGGCATCCCTCTCTCGGCCAATAATGATCCTGAAAACATTATGCGCGCAGTTGCAATAGGGTTAGCGCATAATCTTTTTGAACACGCAGATCGCAATCAATATCACGGCGTCCATTCCAAGGAAAGTTATGCTTATATCTTTCCTGGATCAACACTTTTCTATCACACGCCTCGCTGGCTTGTAGCAGTTAATGTTGTTGAAACTACCAAGCCCTTTGCGCGAACATGCACGACAGTAAAGCCCGAATGGCTGCCTCTTCTTGTTCCCGAACAAGCGCATTTTGGCCAAGAGTTCGTTAAGGAGTATAATTCAAATTCCTTAATGGCAACTATAGGCAAACCTGTTCTTTACAGAAATACCGATATCTATGGCAGTTCTGAAAAAACAGAGGAAACGATTGCTATTATTAATGAGATTGTTTCCTTTGGAAAAGCCCGCGTCATTCAGGCCAATGCCATTGCGCAAGTAAAGAAAGATGGTTGGATTAGGCTCGTTTTCGAGAAAGAAGATTCCGCTTCTTCTTCCTTTTCGTCAAGAAACTATTTAATGGCAAAAAAGGAAGGAAAAGAATATAGTCTTGCTTACTTTCTTGATATAGAGGTGATTGAAGGAGTTCCTTACTATTGCGAAGTTTATTCGGATGTTTTGGGAAGAGAGCGCGTAAAACCAAAATTCCGCGTATTCTCAGAACTTTTCACGGATTCTGAAGATATGAGCGAATCTCTGAAAGGAGAGGATCTTGATCAAGCTGTCGCAAGATTAAAGCAATCTTTCAACAGATAAAAAAATACAGCCCAGATAGCGCAAGCGCGTTGTCTGGGTCTTTTTTTTATTTAATTAAGGGGAAATGTAAGGTTTCACTTGACATATAATAACATGTGGTCACCCAGTGCCCACATTCTGTATTCTATAATAAATAAGCCAGCGGTCGGAATTGAACCGACGACCTTAGCTTTACGAAAGCTCTGCCCCGCCTGCCAAAGTAGCCCACGAACGGATTTGAACCGTTGACCTATCCTTTACGAAAGGATTGCTCTACCACTGAGCTACATGGGCGAATGCTACGGCGGGCAGGTCTACCAACTGAGCTACGCTGGCTTGTTGATGCGAGTTTTTATTGCTATAATTAAGTAAAAGCAGGAATGATTAAAAAACCTACCATTGAAAGGGCAACCAAGATAATAGCAATTTTCCAGATAAGATGGCGAATTGATTTTTTCTTCATAGATATTAATTATATTTCATTACATTCCATATAATGTTGATTATATTCCATATATCGTTAAATTTAAAGTTTTATGTTTTCTAAAATTATTAGCTCAAAATTTTTTCTTCTCGTTATGATATTGGCTTTGGGTTATTTGGGGTACACTTTGACAAATGTTGTCTTAGAGAAAAAAGAAATTGACAATAGATTAGCGTCTTTACGCTCAGATATGAAAGAAATGGAACTTAATAGGGAGGAGATTGAAAAAAATAAAGAATATTATTCTAGTCAGGATTTTTTAGAAAAAGAAGCGCGGCGTCTTTTAAATTACCAGAAACCCGGTGAAGAAGTAATTGCGGTAATTCCTAATAAAAATAATCAAACATCTGAGGAAGAAAAAACAATAGAAAAAAAGAAAATCCAAGAGGAAAATATAAAGGAGCTTTCTAATCCAGAAAAGTGGCAACGATATTTTTTTGGCGCGCGGGATTAGTTGAGAGGTTCAACGTAACCTTCCCAAGGTTAAGACACCGGTTCGAGTCCGGTATCCCGCTATATAATATTATATACGGTAAAGATAAAAGATTGGCAATTGAGAAAAAATATTGTAAAATGACCTAATATGATATCAATAAGAGAGCTAAAAGAAAGTCTTATTAAGCTTAAAGACAATATCCATCAAACGATGGATTATCTTAAATTGAAAGAGGCGGAAAAGGAAATTAAAGAGCTTGACCGCAAGATTCAAGATAAGGATGTTTGGCAAGAAAATTTTTCTAAGGCAGAAGAAATTCAATCTCGCCTTAATTTTTTAAAAAATCAAAAGCAAGAATGGGCTCATTTAGAAAAAGAAGTTGATGAGTTTTTTTTATTGATCAAAGATCTAAGGGCTGGGGATAACAAAGAAACCCAAGAATTGCTGATAGAAATTGAGAGAGAGTATGAAAACGCGCTGAAAGTTTACAAAAAACTGGAACTTGAAGTTTATTTGGGAAAAAAGTATGATAGAAGGGATGCTCTTTTATTAATTTACTCGGGCGCAGGTGGAATTGATGCTCAAAATTGGGCGAAAATGCTTCTGAGAATGTATGAAAGATACGCCGAGAAAGAAGGACTAAAAACACAATTGTTTGATATTACTGAAACTGAAGAAAATGGCATTAAAAATGCAGTTTTAAAAATTAAAGGAAATTATGCCTACGGAATGCTGAAAAATGAAGCGGGCGTTCATCGCTTAATTCGCATTTCACCTTATTCTTCCCAGTCATTAAGACACACATCTTTTGTGTTAGTTGAGGTCTTACCAGAAATTGCCAAAATTGATCTTGAAAATTATAAAATTGATCCTAAAGATTTGAGAGTTGATCTTTTTAAATCTAGCGGTCCAGGCGGCCAAAATGTTAATCGCCGTGAAACTGCCGTAAGAATCACTCATATCCCTACTGAATTGCACGCCGCTTCTCAAAAAGAGAGGTCTCAGTCGCGCAATAGGGAAGAAGCAATGAAACTCCTTTTGGCAAAAGTTATTAACGCTCTTGAGCAAAAAAATCTTAATAAAGTTGAAGCGCTCAAGGAAAAAATACCGCCTGAATGGGGTCATCAAATAAGAACTTATGTTCTCCATCCTTATAAACAAGTCCGCGACCATCGCACTAAGCTGGAATTATCTAATGTAGATAAAGTGCTTGACGGAGACCTTGGCCAATTAATTGAGGCTAATTTGAGAAAAGTGCTTTAAGCTAATTTTTTTAAGCTAACGCTATCTTCAAAAAACTAAAATTAATTTTATGATAATCTTTGATAATGTTTCTAAAGTTTTTGGCGATTCTTTCGTTCTTCAGAAAATCAATCTTAAGATACAATCGCATGAATTTATTTCTCTCGTTGGACGATCTGGGGCAGGAAAAACAACGATTGTTAAGCTTTTGATAGGAGAACATAATCCGACATCAGGTAAGATTTTCGTTAATAATGTTGATATTACAAATATCAAGCCAAAGCTTTTACCATTTTATCGCAGAAAAATCGGCATCGTTTTTCAAGATTTCAAATTATTGAGTTTCAGAAGTGCCTACGAAAACATCTCTTTTGCTATGGAAGTGGCCAACCTACCTCATGAAAAAATCAAAGAAGACACCTTGAAAATTCTTAGAATAATTGGTCTTGAAGATAGAAAAAATAATTTTCCGGCTCAATTGTCGGGCGGAGAAAAGCAAAGAGTTGCTATTGGACGCGCTTTAGCGCTCAAGCCAGAAATTTTAGTTGCTGACGAGCCGACGGGCAATTTAGATCCAATTCATACTTGGGATATTATCAATCTTTTGGTAAAAATTAATGAACTGGGAACAACAGTTATTTTAGCCTCTCATGACAAAGATATTATTAATTCTTTGGGTAAAAGAGTAGTGAGCTTGGAAAATGGCAAGGTCATTAGAGACGAAAAAGAAGGTAGGTTTATTGTGTAATTATTTATTATTATGTTAATTTCATTTTTTCGTATTATAAAAACTGGTTTTGCTGATTTTTGGCGGAATAGATGGGTTTCTCAGGCAACTTTAGGCGTTATGATAATTACGCTTTTTGTTGTTGTCTCTTTTTTTATGTTTGGAAAAACAGCAAATAACCTTATCTATAATTTAAAAACCCGTATGGATATCAGTGTTTATTTTAAAATTGACACTGATGAAACAGATATTGTTGGAATAGAAGAAAATCTTAAAAAGATGGAACAAATAACCAATATAGAATATATTTCTCGCAGCGAAGCTTTGGCGCGTTTTAAAGAACGCCACCAAAATGATCCCTTAATCCTCCAAAGCCTTGAAGAAATCGGATCAAATCCGTTAACTGCTTCTTTAAATATTCAAGCGCAAGAACCGGCAACCGATTTTCCTTTTATTGACCAATATTTAAGCAAAAATTATGAAGCATTGATTGATAAGGTTAACTACCAAGAAAATAAAGATATCGTCACGCGGATTAGCCGTTTTTCGTCAGGTGTTCAAAGAGCGGGTATTGTTTTAAGCATTATTTTGATAGCAATCGTAATTTTAGTAACATTTAACACAATCCGCCTAACTATTTATTCGGTGAGAGATGAGATTGGCATTATGCGACTTGTTGGAGCAAGCAATGCTTACATTAGGGGCCCTTTCATTGTTGAAGGCATTATCTATGGAATTTTGGCAACTACCGTAAGTACTCTTATTTGTTGGGGAACATTTAAAGTTCTCAGTCCAAGATTATCGGGCATGCTCTTGGATTTTAACCTTTATCAACATTTTACAAGTAATTTATTAACAATTATCGCAATACAGCTTGCCATAGGCATAACTTTGGGCGCCTTAGGAAGTTATATTGCCATTAAAAGATATTTGAAGGTCTAATCAATGCTTCTTTCTCGAAACGCAATTTAAAAGATAAATGGAAAAAGTCTGTTGTTACATAGTTGATTATAGTTATCAATTATATTAAGTTATGCTTTTATCGCGCAACGCCATTTTAAGACACATTAAGGAGGACAATGTTATCATTGATCCTTTTTGTGATAAAAACTTAAGTTCCGCATCTTATGATGTTACTTTAGGAAAATATTATTGGCGCGAATCGCACCACGATGGAGGATATATTACTTATAATCCTTATTCAAAAAAAGATGTTGAAAGAGTTTGGGGGCCGGAGTATTATGTTGCAAAACCGTTAAGAGAATGGATTGAAAAATCTCCTTTTAAAAAAATGATGGGAATTAATATGGATGATCTTATTATTTGGATCGCTCCCGGAGAAACAATTTTATCTCATACCCAAGAATTTATTGGCGGAAAACATTGCATTAACACTATGCTTAAGGCGCGCTCCTCTATGGGAAGAAATTTTATTGAAATCTGTAAAGACGCTGGCTGGGGCGATATTGGCTATGTTAATCGCTGGACGGTTGAAATAACCAACAATAGCCGTTTCTATCACATTCCTTTGGTAGTGGGTAGAAGAATCGGCCAAATGACTTTTTTTGAAACTGAACCGATTGATGAAAAAGATGCCTATTATAAAGCAGGCAAGTATCAAGGCACAAAAGATATTAAGAAAATTAAGGAAGAATGGAAGCCAGAAATGATGATTCCAAGAATGTATAAAGATTGGGAATTAAAATTAAATAAAAAATAAGAACCCCCCGATGTTACATCGGGAGAACCTTGACGGAAGAATAAAAAATAAGAACCCCCCGATGTTACATCGGGAGAACCTTGACGGAAGAATAAAAAATAAGAAGAATGTTGGTGTCTCCCTTCAAAAATCAAAAATTCAGAAGTATTTTTTTTATGTTAAATTGAAAAAAATCTTTACATATGGACTATATTTATGTTACAATACTTTAACTTTTCAAATTAAAAAATGTTCACAAAAATATGATTAAGAAAAAATTTACAACAAAAAGAATCATTTGGATTATTATTGTTTTGGTTATTTTAGTAACTATCGGAAAGGTTTATTTGAATTCTTCTCAAAAAGATTCGAACAAAACAGTGATTGAAGTTACAAAAGGAAATATTGAACAAAACATTTCGGAGACAGGTACGGTTAAAATATCTGATGAAATCGGCTTAAGCTTTAAGGGCGGTGGAATAATAGATGCTATTTATGTTGAAGTAGGGGATAGCGTTGAACGCAGTGAGCTGCTTGCCACAATTGATTATAGTGAATTGAACGCTCAACTTCAAAAAGCTAATGCTTCATTAAAATCAGCCCAAGCGCAGTTAGCGAATATCTTAATCGGCGCTACCAATGAAGAGATAGGTCTGGCAGAAACACAGGTCAAAAATATAGAAATTAAATTGCAAAATAAAAAACAGTCTTTAGAAAATATCATATCGTCCGCTGACAATAGCGCTAAAACAGCTTATGAAGATGCTCTGGGCGATCTTAACGATGCCTACCTTGATCTCCAGAACGCCTATCTTGCGGTTGACGATATTTATCAAACCTATTTTAATAGCAACGATCAAGAAGGCCTAACAGTTAAAAAATCTAGGGAAGATATTGAAGAAGCAAGAGATAAGACAAAAACTTATATTGATACTGCCATTGCTAATTCCATAGATGAAAATATAGACATTGCGCTTTACCAAACCAAATTAGCTCTTGATGTAACTTATATTGCTTTGTCAAACGCAAGAAATGCTTGTGACGCAATCCTGTACCGAGCAACAGTTACAGACACAGATAAAACTTCTTTAAATACTCAAAAATCAAATATCAATGTTGAAAGGGCAAGTATAATTGATGCGCAACAGACAATTTCTTCAACTAAAATTGACAATACCGCTACGATTGATACTGCAAAAGCGCAAATCCTTGAGACAGAAGGACAATTAGAAGAGTCCGAGAAAACGCTTCAAAAATTAATAGCTGGACCGACCAAGGAAGACATTAATCTTTATGAAGCGCAAGTAGAACAAGCCCATGCAGATAGATTGGTTTTAATTAGCAAAATCAGCCAATCGCGCCTAAATAGCCCCGTTAATGGCCAAGTTGTAAGAATAAAAAAGAGAGAAGGAGAAACGGCTGGCGTTAGCGAGGTTGTAATTGCGCTTTTACCAAAAAAACCATTTCAAATAAAAACGAATATTTATGAAGAAGATGTTGTTAAAATTAATATTGGAAATCCAGTTAAAATTCAACTTATTGCTTTCCCAAGTTTAGTTGTAACTGGCAGAGTAGCGTCAATTGAGCCGATTGATAATATTATTGACGGCGTTGTTTATTACGAAGTTTCTATTGATTTTGATAAAGAAATTGAGGAGCTTAAACCAGGTATGAGCGCCGATATATCTATCAAAACCTTATCAAAAGAAGACATATTAATCATCCCATGGTCTGCTTTAATCAAAGAAAACGATAAGCTGTATGTTGAAGTTTTAAAAAATGATCAGATTATTAAACAAGAGGTTCAAACCGGTATAGAAGGCGATGATGGCAATGTAGAGGTTGTTGCAGGCATTGAAAAAGACGAGAAAATACTTATTCCTTAAGATAAAATTTATGGCTAAAGAGCCTGTTATTAAATTAAAAAATGTTTGGAAAACTTACAATCCAGACAAGGTTCCGCTTCACGCATTAAGAGGAGCTAATCTTGAGATTCTCCCAAATAAGTTTGTCTGCATTATTGGACCAAGCGGTTCGGGCAAATCTACTCTCTTGCATATTATTGGTTGTCTTGATTTGCCTTCAAGGGGAAATGTTTATTTGGCTGGCCAAGATATCTCGCAAATGTCTGAAAATGAACTTGCCCAAATTAGAGGAAAAAAGATTGGTTTTATTTTTCAGCAGTTTAATATTATGCAGAACCTGACCGCCTTGGAAAATGTAATGCTGCCTATGGCTTTCTTGGCTACTCCTTATTCCAAAAGACAGTGGCGAGCCGAAAAACTTCTTGTCATGATGGGGCTTAAGGATAGAATAACTCATAGGCCAGCGGAAATGTCGGGAGGAGAACAGCAAAGAGTAGCAATTGCAAGAGCTCTTGCCAACAATCCTGATGTTATCCTTGCTGACGAACCAACGGGAAATCTTGATTCAGTTACAGGTGAAAAAGTTATGAAGATTTTCAAAACTCTTCACGAAAAAGAAAAAAAGACAATTATTATCATAACGCATGATCACGATATCGCCCAATATGGAGAAAGAATCGTTAAAATAAAAGATGGCCAGGTAATTTAAAGTATGAAAAAAGAATATCTTAAAATTGCAATTAGAAATTTGAGAAGTCGTTCACTCAGAAGCTGGCTCACTATTTTGGGTTTTGTCATCGGAGTATTTATGATTATCTCGCTTCTTTCCTTGTCTGAGGGTATGAAACAGGTCGTTATGAATCAAATGAAAATGATGGGCTCTGATACAGTTATGATAACGCCAGGTGACTCAGATAATTTAATGAACACAATGATCGGCAATATGAAAGTTTCCGAAGAAAATATTAAAACGATAGAAAAGACCGAGGGTGTTGAAAAAGTTGTTCCTTATAATTGGAAAGGAGAAACAATGAGATTTAATGGAGAAAAGAAAACTATTATCTTTTATGGCTTTCCTATGGACATTGAAAGTTTATTCTATCTTGAAACTAAATTTGGGATTAAAGTAGCTCAAGGACGCTTCCCTGAAAAAAATAAGCGAGAACTTTTGATTGGACCTGTGGTTGTGAAAGAAGTTTTTCCAGGTATCAAAATTGGCGACGAGGCATATATTGCAGGTAATAAATTTACAGTTGTTGGAATCGCGCGGGCAGTTGGGAATAAACAGGACGATAGTATGGTCGCTCTTGACCTCGATTTATTTAGACAAATCACAGGAGAGAGAAAAGATGCACCAATGGTCGTTGCTATTATTAAAGAAGGTTACGACCAAATAATTGTATCTAATAAGATTAAGGCTAATTTAGAAGAAACGGGGAAACGCCAAAGAGGAAGCGATTCACCTTCATTTAGTGTCATTAGCAGCGAGAAAGCAATGGAAACAGCAGGAAATGTTCTTGGAACAATTCAAGGCGCAATTTTTGCTATTGCTGGTTTTTCCATTTTAATTGGCGCGATTGGTATTATGAATACGATGTACACTTCGGTCAGAGAGCGCACTAAAGAAATTGGCATTATGAAAGCCGTTGGCGCCAAAACAACGGCAATTACCCAAATTTTCTTAATTGAAGCTGGCATTATGGGACTAATTGGCGGCATCGGCGGAATGATTTTAGGAATTACCTTAGCTAAACTTGCTGTCATTGCTCTAAATGCTTATGCGTCTTTAGCAATTCAGGCCTACGTGTCTCCAGGTATGATTATTTATACTATGATTTTTGCCATTGTTGTTGGATGTATTTCTGGATACTTGCCAGCAAGAAAAGCGGCAAAGCTAAATCCAGTTGATGCATTGAGGTATGAATAAATTAAAAATAAAAGATAAAAAATAAAAAATACATATTAAAATTTAAAAACTAAAGCGTAACCATGTAAAATTCCTTCTACAAGAATATGTTCTTTAGTTTCAGATAGTTTAAAATAAAGGCGTGTTTAACACACCTCTTTTTTTACTCATTTTTTTGTGATAGGATTAGAATAGATGATATAAATAGATAGCAGATAGTGTATTTTATAATATCAGACAATTTGAGAAACTTTAAACTTCCTCAGTATTAAGTCAGATAAGCGCTTGCCGAGGCTAATCCTCTAAAAGATTTATGAAATATAGGATTATTTATGGCTAAATACAAAGCTACAATTGGGATGGAAATTCACGCAGAACTCAAGACAAACACCAAGATGTTTTGCGATTGTAAGAATGATCCCGACGAAAAGAAACCGAATAAAAATGTCTGTCCGGTTTGTTTAGCGCATCCAGGAACACTGCCAACAATCAATGAAGAAGCAGTTAAAAAAGTTTTGAAAACAGGACTTGCCTTAAATTGCGAAATTTCCGAATATTCCCAATTTGATAGAAAAAACTATTTTTATCCCGATTTGCCTAAAGGATACCAAATTTCTCAATATAAACACCCGTTGTGTGGTCCTGGCTATTTAAATATTGAAAGAGAAAAGATTGATATTACAAGAATTCATTTAGAGGAAGACACGGGCAGATTAATTCATTCAAAAGGCAAGAATTATAGTTTAGTTGATTTTAATAGGGCCGGAATACCCCTGATGGAGCTCGTAACTGAACCAGACCTTACTTCAGGTCCACAGGCAAGAAAATTCTGCGAAGAATTTCAGATAATTTTAAAATATTTGAAGGTATCAGACGCTGATATGGAAAAGGGACAAATGAGATGTGAGGTAAATATTTCACTTTGCAAAATCACGGATCAACACAAATTGGGAACTAAAGTAGAAATAAAGAATTTAAATTCTTTTAAGGCCGTAGAAAAATCAATTGATTACGAGATTAAAAGACAAACACAATTGTTAGATAAGAAAAAAAAGATTGCGCAAGAAACAAGAGGATGGGATGAAAATAAACAGGTTACTTTTTCTCAAAGAACAAAAGAAGAAGCCCATGATTACCGATATTTTCCCGAGCCGGATTTGCCTCCTATAAAAGTTGATAAAGAAGTACCCAGCGATATGGATAGATTGAGAGATAATAAAATTTATCTGTTAGATATTAAAAAAACTATGCCGGAATTACCGCAAGACAAAAGAAAAAGATTGGAAGAAGAATATGCTCTTCCGAAGGACCAGATAGGAATTTTAGTAAATAATAAGGATTTGGGCGAATATTTTGAAAAAATCGCTTCTGAACTTCAGGAATGGGTTAAGGTAGAAGAAGGCAAAGAAAGGGTTGAGTCGCCTGAAAAGAAAAAATTATATAAATTAGCCGCTAATTATTTAATTACCGAACTTCAAAAACTCACCAAGAAATCTGGAAATGAAGACATTGTTGAAAAAATAACTGCAGAGAATTTTGCTGAACTTATCAAAATGATCTATATGAAAAAAGTTAATTCATCGGCTGCCCAAAAAATCCTAAAAATTATGTATAAAACAGGCGGCGATCCATCTGATATCGCTGGATTAGAGAAACTTTTACAGTTAAGCGATTCTTCTGAATTAGAAAATATTATTGGAACTGTTATTACCCAAAATGCCAAAGTAGTGGAAGATTATAAAAAGGGCAATGAAAACGCGCTTCAATTCTTAATTGGACAAGTAATGAAAGAGACTCAGGGCCAGGCAAACCCGCAAATAGCCCAAGAAATATTATATAAAAAATTAAAGGTTTGATTGATCATTATGCAATATCGCACTTGGCTTGAAATAGACAAAAAAGCAATTATTCATAACCTAAAAGAGATTCGTAAGCTCATTGGCAATAAAGTAAAACTAATGGCTGTAGTTAAATCAAATGCTTATGGCCATGGCTTGGTTGAAGTTGCAAAAATTGCCGAAAAAGCAGGAGCTGAATGGCTTGGCGTTGACTCTTTAAAAGAAGCGCTTTTATTGAGGAAATCAAGTATCACTGTGCCTATTTTAGTAATGGGCTATATTCTCAAAGAAAACTTAGCTGAGGCAATTGATAATAATATTAGCTTAGCCATTTATAATAAGGCCACGATTGAGAAGATTGCTTCATTAAAAAAATCGGCTAAAGTTCATATCAAGATTGAAACAGGTACGGCAAGACAGGGAATATATCCTGATGAGTTGGCGGATTTTATAAAACTCGTTAAAAAATCACCTAAAATTCAGATTGAAGGAATCTATACTCATTTTGCCAACATAGAGGATACTACCGATCACAGTTTTGCCAAAGAACAGCTCAAAAAATTTAACGAAGCCCTTAAAATTGCAAAAATTGAAAACATTAAAATAATAGCCCATACAGCTTGTAGCGCTGCTATTATTCTTTATCCTGAAACCCATTTTGATATGGTCCGCTTTGGCATTAGTATGTACGGCTATTGGTCTTCTCCTCAAACATTTGTTTCTGCTCAAAATTTGAAGCGAAATATTAACCTAAAACCAGCGCTTGTGTGGAAGACGAGAATTGCTCAAGTTAAAAAAGTGAAAGCAGGCGCTTTCGTCGGTTACGGCTTAACAGAAAAAATTGCTCAAGATACTAAAATTGCAATTATTCCAGTTGGCTATTGGGATGGCTATGATAGAAAGCTTTCAAGTGTTGGCAATGTTTTAATTAACGGCAAAAGGTGTAAAATTATTGGAAGAATATGCATGAATATGTTTATGGTGAATGTTAACCATCTTCCTGAAGTAAAGATAGAAAAAGAAGTGGTTTTGATCGGTAAGCAAAAGCGAGAAGAAATTAAAGTTGAAGAAATTGCCCAAAAAATTAATACAATTAATTATGAAGTCGTTACTCGGATTAATCCCTTAATTCCGAGAGTTTATATTTAATATTTAGTAACCAGGAAACGAGGAAATTAAGTTAACGAGTGTTGAGTGGTAAATTTTTTCTAATTACTCATTTACTCGTCAACTCATTAACTCGTTATCCAATAATACCATGTGGCAAATAATTCTCGTTATTATTATAGTACCTATTTTATTAATAGTGTTTCTCTATAATAAATTAATCCGTCTTCGCACAAGAGCAGAAGAGGCCTGGTCAGATATCAAAGTTCAGCTGAAAAGGCGCTATGATCTGATCCCTAATTTAGTTCAAACAGTAAAAGGATACGCCGCGCATGAGAGGCAATTGCTTGAAAATGTAACCAAGGCTCGAACTGCCGCAATGTCGGCTAAAGGCGCCGAAGATTCCCTTAAAAAAGAGAATGCTTTGGCAGGAACTTTAAAAACTTTATTTGCGGTTGCGGAAAATTATCCCGACCTAAAGGCAAATGCTAATTTTCTTGAGTTACAGAGAGAACTTTCTGATACCGAAAATAAAATTCAAGCGTCTAGAAGATTCTATAATGGCAATGTAAGAGACTTAAATATTGCAATTCAAAGTTTTCCTGGAAATATAATCGCCAATTCATTTAAGTTTAAGAAAAAAGAATTATTTGAATTAGCTTCCGAAGAAGAAAAAGAGGCGCCAAAAGTGGACTTTTCTTCTGAAAAATAATTCTTATTTATAACTTACAAGTTCAAACAAAGGTTTTGAAATTTCTTTGTTATTTGGGTTTTGTCATTTAGATTTTACTTTATATTATGACTCTTTATACCCATAAGTCTTCTAATGTTCGGAAAACTTGGTTTTTGATGTTGTTTTTTCTTGTCTTTGTTATTGGCATTGGCTGTATTTTTAGCTATTCCCTAGATTCACCAATAATTCTTTATATTGCCGTTATTGTTAGTATTATTATGTCTTTTTCAAGCTACTGGTATTCAGATAAAATTGTCGCTAAGTTGGCGGGAGCGCATGAAGTAAAATTTGAAGACAATAAAGAGTTATATAGAATTTTAGAAAATCTTTGTATTGCCGCTGGCTTGCCAATGCCAAGAATATATTTAATTAACGAGGCCCAGCCAAACGCTTTCGCGACAGGAAGAAATGAAAAACACGCTATTGTCGCCGTTACAACAGGATTACTTGAAAAATTGGACAGATCTGAGATTGAAGGCGTTTTGGCGCATGAATTATCTCATATCGGAAACCGCGATATGCTTTTAATGACGGTTGCCGTTGTTTTGGCTGGAACAATTGCTCTTATGTCTGATTTTTTTATTCGGATGCGTTGGTTTGGGGGAGGAAAAAAGAGAGGCAGCGGAGGAGGCCAAGTTCAAGCGATAATAATGATTATTGCTCTGGCAGCCGCCATTTTAGCCCCAATCGCGGCTAGTTTAATCCGAATGGCAATATCCCGAAAAAGAGAGTTCTTGGCAGACGCAACAGGCGCCTTAATCACTCGTTATCCTGAAGGATTAGCTTCTGCGCTTGAAAAGATTTCGTCCGATCCAAGCCCAATGAAGTCAGCTAAAAATGCTACGGCCCATTTATACATTGCAAATCCTTTTAAGGGTAAGCAAAAAATAAGCTTTATGTCACGTTTATTTATGACACACCCACCCACAGAAGAGAGAATTAATAGATTAAGGAGCATAAAAAATTAGTAATTAAATGTCTTATATAATGTAGAGGTCTAACCTCTGCAGCGACCGCTCAAGTCGAGAGATTGACAAGAACTATCCTCGTATAAAAGATGAATAATAAAACAGAATTTCCCAATCTTAAGGAAGAAAGGAAACTTTTTAAGAAGGGTTACGAATATATTGCTGGTATTGACGAAGCAGGCAGGGGACCATTAGCTGGTCCAGTTGTAGCAGCCGTCGTAGTCTTTAAGAAGAAAAATCTGGGAAAGTGGTTAAAATTTGGCATTAAAGATTCAAAAAAATTGTCAGCAAAAAAAAGACAAGGACTCTTGAAGGTCATAAAAAAAGAAGCGATTGAAATCAAAGCTTCACGCGTTTCAGAAAAAATTATTGATAAAATAAATATAAGACAGGCAACTCTTTTAGCAATGCGTCGCGCTTTTTTAAGATTAAAGCCATCGATTGATTTTGTTTTAATTGACGGCAAAGACACATTAAAAAATTTGCCAGTTAATCAAAAAGCGATTATTTCAGGTGATAATCAGTCGGTTATTATTGCGGCAGCATCTATTGTAGCCAAAGAAACCCGAGATGATATTATGCGACATTACGCTAAGAAATACCCAGAATACGGATTTGAAAGGCATAAAGGCTATGGAACAAAAATGCATTTTGAAATGATAAAAAAATATGGACCGTGTAAAATCCATCGTAAAAGCTTTCATCTTTTAAAAGATTAGAAAGTCGTCTGTTAAATAGCGCGAACAAAGTGGAAGGGTGGCAGAGTGGTCGAATGCGCACGCTTGGAAAGTGTGTGGCCGAGAGATCGGCTCGCGGGTTCAAATCCCGCCCCTTCCGCCAATTTTCACTTTTTGTGAAATCGTAAGAAACAGCCTCGGCGCAAAGCGCCTCGGCATGGTATTTTTCCGCAATTTTGAAGGCATTTTTGAAATCGCACACCAGCGTGCGATCGGCAATGCGGAAGTTCGAACCAATCTTTTTGAGAAAATCCCGAATCCTTTCGGGATTTTCTTGTTGAGCGTATTTTTCGGCTTGGTTGGCGTCTTTTAGAAAGGCAATGGCAAGTTCGAACCGATTATTGCTCTTTCGCCCAAAAGCATGGATTTTTTCTTCCAAATCTTTTTTAGCGAGAATGAGCTTGTATTTTTTGGCGGTATATTCCGTTGGCGACAAATTGCCGTCTAGTTGCAAATCAAGCAAACGATCAAGTTTTGTTTCTATCTCCACAAGCTCACTTCTCGCTTTTTGGGCGAAAGAGCTTTCCGCTTGGGCAATCTTCATTTTTTCATTTTCAAAATAACTGATTGAAGCATTTGCCCAAGCGGAAGACAAAGAAACTTTTTTGATTTCTTCTTTTATTTGAGAAGTGATGGCGTCCTCTCTGGCGTATCTTTGCGAACAAGGATTTTTCCGTTTGGTACATCGCAAATAGTTATGCCCTTTTTGTGTTTCGGTGGTAATAAAACAACCACACTCTCCACAACGGAAAAATCCTCTGAAAATGTAAGGTTTGAGTTTTGGCGATTTCGGTTTGCTCTTGTTCGCCATCACTTCTTGAACGGAATCAAAAAGTTTCTTTGTGATAATCGGTTCATGCTTTCCGTCATACAATTCGCCGTTATATTTAATTATTCCGTAATAGATTTTATTTTTAAGCATATATTGATAATTTGAAACGGAAAGCATTTTGCCTTTCTTGCCAACCAAGCCCAAGGAATTGATAATCTTTCGGATTTGAGCGAGGGGGTATTCGCCAGTTGAGTACATTTCAAAAGCTCGCTTGATATACTTTGCCTTTTCTTTGTCCACAGCGATACAGCGGGCGTTTTTGTCGTTCACATAGCCCAGTGGCGCCCAAGCGGGCCATATTCCATTTCGCAATTTCTGGCGAATACCCCTCCTTATATTTTCCGAAAGATTATCCACATAGTATTTTGATTGCCCAAAAGCTATGGACAACATAAATTTTCCCTGCGGTGTTGGATCAAACCAAAAAGTAGGAAATTTTAGCGTGGTAATTTTGCCAGTATCCACAAGATAGATTATCCGTCCGCCGTCTATGCTATTTCTCGCCAATCTATCGAGGTGCCACGCTAAAATTCCTTCCGCTTCATTTTTCTCTATGCTTGCCACCATTTCGTTAAAAATCTCTCTACCCGGCTCTTTGGCGGTTTTGCTTTCCACAAATTCACGGACGATATTCAATCCTTCTTTTTTGGCATATTCTCGCAATTCAAACATTTGCGCTTCAATACTCAAAACCTGCCTTTCGGGTTCGTCCGTGGATTTACGAGCATAGAGAAAAATCTTTTTGGTTTGTAAATTTATGTTGTCCATATTGTTTTGAAATTAGTTTTTGGGCAATCAAAGAAAAATACGCTCAACAAGAATCCGCCATAGGCGGACGGGATTTTCTCAAAAAGATTGGTTCGAACTTCCGCATTGCCGACCGCACGCTGGCGTGCGATTTCAAAAATGCCTTCAAAATTGCGGAAAAATACCATGCCGAGGCGCTTTGCACCGAGGCAACATCTTACGATTTTTCTGAAAGTACAAATTGGCGGTACCTTTTGGTTGAAATTCTAACTTTTTTTGAACAGAACCCCGACTGACGCACGCTCTGCGTGCGTGGTTGCTCTGAACTTAATTTTACGCTCGGAGAGCGTGGTAATTCAATTGGTGCGTTTCCGCTCGCCTCCGCTCCGCTACGGCGAAACAAAACAGAAATTTTTTCATTACATTTTTTATTTTTTTCTGCCCCCCATTTTTTTTCTTTCAATAGGAGATGAAAAATTTTCTGTTTTGGTTTCCTCTTAATCAGAGGAAAGCGGAAACGCTCTATTCTTAATCGCAAAAGGGCAAAAATTCCTTCCCCCCAACCCCCTTCCTTTTTGCCCTTTTGCTTCAACGCTCGCAAAGCGAGCGCGACGGCGGGGATTTTTAAAAAAGAAAATATAGGAGTTGCACTTGACCCACCCAACCCATTCGCGTGCAACGGATAGGAACTCCCTAAAAAAAATTTATTGCTAAAAATTAAAATATTTGGTATCATTATATTGAAAGTATAGCATAACACTATAATACTATCAAATAAATGCAAATATGACAATAGAAATTAAAATTGGGGAAAATATAAAAAGGTATCGTAATAAGCTAGGATTATCACAAGAGGATTTTGCGAAAAAATCTGGCGTAAAATATACAACCCTAACAAAAATTGAGAGTAATGTAATAAAAAAACCGTCTGTTATTATTATGTCAAAATTAGCCAAAGTCCTCGGTGTTTCAATTGAGGATTTAATAAAATAAATATATGACAAAAAATACATTAGATAAAAAAGAAGCCATAAAATCTATTGTTAGAACAGCAGTAGAATCTTATGCAACGGGATTTCAAGCTAGACACGGGGGAGAAGTTGATAATCCTAACGGGGTGATAAATATGAAAATTCATAATGTGTTTATCGCCGCACTTGGATCTGATATTCAATATTACTCCGCTCTTGTCCGCTCTCTTGATAGTTCTCTCGGGAATATGCTTGAGGGTATGGCTATAAATATCGCAAAACTTTTCTATGAAGTAAATAAGAGTGTTGAGGGAAATTTATACCCAGAGCAGACATCAAAAATAGCGGAATTGTTAGAAGGGTATAAAAATACAAAAAATCCTTTAGTCCCTCAAATTTCTCATTATGAAGAAATCAGAAAAATAAAACCAAACCCGAATTCTAAATTGCAATCCAAAGTTCATGTAAGCGATTATTACATCATTGATAAAGAAACAAACACTCACCACTTAATTGAATTAAAAATTGGCGGAGATTTGGATAATAAAAAAGCGCGTTCTGAAAAAGAAGCTATTTTTGAACAATATGCAATATTGTCAAATTCCTTAGACAAGAACGCAAAAATTAAAGCTCACTTTGCAACTGCTTATAATCGGTTTGGAGAGGATAAGGAATGGAAACAAGGGAGAGTTTTACAATTCTTCTCTAAAGATGAGCTATTGATCGGAAAAGATTTTTGGAATTTTGTTTGCAAATCTAACGACGGATATATTTTGGTTTTGGACACATACAAAGAAAACGCGCATTTGATTACAGAGGCTTTGGAATCTATTAAAAAAACTTATTTAGACTAACTATGCAAACACTTATAAAATGGCCGGGTGGCAAAACAAAAGAGTTTCCATATATAAAAGATATAATCCCGACTTTTGATCGTTATGTTGAGCCTTTTTTTGGTGGTGGTGGTATTTTTTTTCAGTTAAAACCTAAAAAAGCGATTATAAATGATATTTGCGAGGAGTTAACAGATTTTTATAGTTTACTGAAAGATGAAAATGAGCGAGAAGAATTTAAAAAAGAACTTTACGAATATGTTATAAATTGGGAAAAAATTCCAAAATATATAAAAATTTTTGAAAACAAAATTATAAATTTATATGAGAAATACAAAAGAGATGAAATTGATAAAAAAGAATTGTCAAAAATAGTCAATAATATTTTAAAAAAGGAAGAAGATCGTTTTAATGGATTATTTCTAAATAAATTTTGTTTGGATGAACAAAACTTGCTTAAACAAATTAGTTTAAATTTAATATCTAAAATACACAGAACAAGAGAAATTGAGAAACAAAGAGGAAAATTGCCAGAGGGCGACCTTCAAAAAAATATAGAAACGGCTTTCAGAAGCGGATTTTATATGCACTTTCGAGATGTGATGAATTTTAATGGCAATAAATATAAAATTAGCTTGCCTAAAAAAATAGCAAATTATTATTTTATCAGGGAATTTTGTTATGGTTCAATGTTTCGCTTTAATGCAAGCGGATATTTTAATATTCCCTATGGGGGCATTGGTTATAACAAAAAAGATTTTAGAAAAAAAGTAGATTATATTTTCAGCGATGAAGTTAAAAATTTATTTAAAAATGTAATAATAAAAAATCAAGATTTTGAAAAGATTTTTAATAATTATAACTTTTCAAAAAAAGATTTTATTTTTCTTGATCCCCCATATGACACCGACTTTAGTGATTATGAAAAAAAATCTTTTGAAAAAAAAGATCAGGAACGATTAGCAGATTGCTTATACAAGACAAAAGCAAATTTCATTTTAATTATTAAAAAAACTCCTTTTATTTATAATTTATATAAAAATAAAAAAGGCCTAAAAGTAGATAGTTTCGAAAAGACATACCTTTATAATATGAAAGGCAGAAATGATAGAGATGTTGAACATCTTGTCGTTTACAATTTTTAATTTTCTATGCAAAAATTTATCAACAAAATAATACAAGGTGATTGCAGAGAGGAAATGAAAAATTTTCCTGATAATTCCATTGATTTAATTTTTGCAGATCCACCTTATTATTTACAATTACCGAAAGGAAAAAGGTTAAAAAGAGCTGACGGTTCTGAAATTATTCCCGTTGATGATGAATGGGATCAATTTGAAAGTTATGAAGATTATGACAATTTTACTGCAAATTGGATTAAAGAATGTCAAAGAATACTAAAACCAACAGGGACATTTTGGATTATTGGAATGTATCATAATATTTTCCGAGTCGGGACAATAATGCAAAATCTAGGACTTTGGTTTTTGAATGATGTGATATGGGTAAAAACTGACGCCTTGCCAAATTTGAATGGACGGCGTTTTACAAATAATCACGAAACTTTGATTTGGTCTGTCAAAAACAAAGATTGCAAAAAATATACCTTTAACTACGAAATGATGAAAAAGATGAATGGTGGAAAGCAAATGAAAGATACAGATTGGGTTTTTGGTCTTTGCAAAGGCAAAGAGAGGTTAAAGGATGAAAATGGAATTAAAGCACATCCAACGCAAAAACCCTTGAAACTTATTCAGCAAGTTTTATTAGCCGCGAGCAGTAAGGGTGATTTAGTTTTTGATCCGTTTATGGGCAGCGGGACAACTGCTATTGTGGCGAAAGCTCTTGGAAGAAACTGGATAGGAATTGAGAAAGAGAAAAAATATGTTGATTTAGCAAATAACAGAATTAATAATTATGTCTGAGCCAAAAAATCAACACATTATACCGCGGTGTTACCTAAAGCATTTTATTGATCCAAATACTCCAAAAGGATATGAACCTTATGTTTGGATTTTTGAGCGTGATAAAAAACAGGGAAAAAAGAAAGCTCCAAAAAATATTTTATCTGAAACTGATTTTTATACTTTTAAAACAAATCTTGGCGGGAAAGATTATACTATTGAAAAATCTCTTTCTCAAATTGAAAGTAAATACGCAACTGTATTTGATGAAAAAATAAAAAACAATATCCCTCTTAATAATTACGAGCATTTAATACTTTGTGCTTTTGTTGCCGCTATGTTGCAAAGAACTCTTAAACAAAAGGAAAACATTGAAGGATTACTTGATCAAATTATAAAAATGACCGAAGAAATGGAAAAAGCACATAACATGCCACCAAAAAAATCAGTGGAACTAAAACAAGAAAAAGAAAATGCACATAAAATCAGCGTACTTAAAATGATTCCTCATATAACCGAAATTCTCTTAAAAATGAACCTTGCGTTTTTGTGTAGCAAGCAATCAGTATATTTTATAACTTCAGATACACCGTGCTTCCTTTTTAATTCACGGCTTCAATGGCAAAATTTTTATGGCCCCGGTCTTATGCAAAAATATGTAGAAGTTAGGATGCCCCTTTCGCCAGAAATTTCAGTTTGTTTTAGCTGGATGAATAATCTAAGAGGATATTTGCAAATTGATACAGATTTAATTCACGAATCTAATCGGATGGTTTTTGGTCATTCGTATAAACACTTTATTGCAAATTCATCAAAAATAAAACGACGCTGGTTCCGTCGCTTTCCGTTAGATCCTATTTTTATAATAAGAATTTTTAAAAATAGAATATACCCACAAATAAAATATGCACTAAAAAAACAATTTAAACACTATGTCTGAAGAACAAGATTTAAAAAAGGCAAGAGATTTTATTGCTGAAAACAACAAAAGCCAAGCTTCTATAATTTTATGGAGGCTTTATCAATCTCATAATCTCAAAATTAAATTGGATACAATATTAAGTTTGTTGGTTATTTTGAATCATTTTACCGAAAATGAAAAACTCCTTGAAATAACAGAAGAAGGATTAAAAATTGCATCTGTACTTAACAATAAAGATGTTGAGGCATATTTGCTTGCCGAAAAATGTAATTTCTTAATCAATAAAATTGGTTTTATGATTTATCGCCAAAAGAACTTAAAATTATCCGCAAATGTTTTTAAATGGATCAGTTTTTCAACCGAACAAGAAAAGAACGAATTTGAAATAATCACACAACAACGAAAAAACATAGAGCAAGAACTACAAAGATTGGAAATTGCAGTTTCTGATATCGTAAAAAACAGTAAGAATTATTATTTTCGCGGTCATATCTTTTTAAGATTAGGTGATTTTTATAGCTCAAAATTTTTAAACGATCAACTAGACACGATGATTGGTGGAAAAATGAGAAGTAAAATTGGAAATATTTATTTTGTTCGAAGGTGGAATTTAGGCAGATGGTTTCTTTATAAAAACGAGGATCGCAAAAAAATTAAAGATGACTGGGACAAATGTATATATTTTTTTAAATCGGCGATCTCGGATTTTAAATCCGGAGGGCATAACGGAGAAATGGCTCACGCTTATTATAATTTTGCAATAAAGTATAAGACAGTTTTTCAGTTTAGAAAATCAAAAAAACTTCTTGAACAGGCACAGAAGTTAGCTGAAAGATGTAATGAAAAACGTTTGCTTTCTCAAATTACATTGTTTCGCAAAGAATTAACGGATAGAAACAAAAATATTAGAAATTATGTTGAAGAATATGGACTTGATTTACATTAAAAATCCCCGCCGTCGCGCTCGCTTTGCGAGCGTTGAAGCAAAAGGGCAAAAAGGAAGGGGGTTGAGGGGAAGGAATTTTTGCCCTTTTGCGATTAAGAATAGAGCGTTTCCGCTTTCCTCTGATTAAGAGGAAACCAAAACAGAAAATTTTTCATCTCCTATTGAAAGAAAAAAAATGGGGGGCAGAAAAAAATAAAAAATGTAATGAAAAAATTTCTGTTTTGGTTTGCCGTAGCGGAGCGGAGGCAAGCGGAAACGCACCAATTGAATTACCACGCTCTCCGAGCGTAAGATTGAGTTCAGAGCCACCACGCACGCAGAGCGTGCGTCAGTCGGGGTTCTGTTCAAAAAAAGTTAGAATTTCAACCAAAAGGTACCGCCAATTTTCAATTTCAGCGAAATTGAAAGAAAAAAATAAAATTTAATCTTATAAACAAAGAAATCGCAACTGTAAATTAAATTAATTTAGCAAGTTTTGCTTTCCGTAAGCAAAAGAGAGAATTGGCGTAATAAAAAAAGCCTGGCAGCCAGGCTGGAAATGTCAAATATAATGAAATTTCCACTTCCTTTAATAAATACTCATACCCATGCCGCAATGATCGCCTTTCGGGGATTAGCTGAAGATTTGCCACTTCATATTTGGCTCGAAAAATATATCTGGCCGATGGAAAAAGAGAGGATTAATCAAAGGTTCGTTTACGAGCAAACGAAAAAAGCCATTAAAGAAATGAGGCAAAATGGGATCCATGCCTTTTGTGATATGTATTTTTTTGCCGAAGAAGTTGCTAAGGCCGCAGAAGAATTAAAAATGACAGCTGTTGTTGGAGAAGGAATTATTGATTTTTTAAATCCTAACAATAAAAAAGCGCTTAAAGATATTGAAAAAACCGAAAAACTTTTAGAAAAATACAAAAACCATCCTTTTATATCAGTCGCGGTTTGCCCCCATTCAATTTATACAGTTTCTAAAGAAAATCTTGTGAGGTTAAAAAAGTTAGCCGAGAAATACAATGCTATTTATCATATTCACTTGGCTGAAACAAAAAAAGAATTTGATGATTGTAAAAAAACCCACAAACTTACTCCGACAGAATACTTGGATAAACTTGGCTTGCTTGATGAAAAAACCCTTCTGGCTCATTGTGTTTGGCTGAATGGCCAAGATATTAAAATCATAGCCAAAAGAAAATGTAATGTTTCTCATTGTCCTTTAAGTAACTTAAAATTAGGATCGGGCATTGCACCCATTGCAAAAATGATTGAAGCGGGAATTACGGTTTCTTTGGGAACTGACGGAGCAGCCAGCTCTAACAGATTAGACATTTGGGAAGCAGGAAAAATCGCAGCCCTGCTTCAAAAGGGCATCAACCAAGACCCAGTAACTATGCCAGCCAAACAGACAATAGAGATGATGACTATTAATGGCCTTAAAGTTTTGCATATTGATAATATTAACGGAGAAAGCGTTAATGAAATAAAAGAAAAACTTAATAACATTGAAGATTTTTCTTGTCTTTACCGCCTAAACGCTAATGAAATAGATTTTAATTAAAATTGTACAATATATTAAAATAGATTATAATTACTCTGCCGTAATAAAAAAAAGCGCTTTTTAGCTCTTTTTTTAGTTTAAAAAATGTTTAGCGGGAAAAAAAAGAAATATAATTTAACAAAAGGGCCCATTTTAAAATCGCTCCTGCTTTTAGCGATTCCTATTGTATTATCAAATATTCTTCATACAGCCTATCAAATAACAGATACTTTTTGGGTTGGAAGATTGGGCGCTCCCGCCGTTGCGGCAGTTTCTATGAGTTTTCCAATAATATTTCTTCTTATATCCTTGGGTGGAGGGTTAGCAATCGCAGGTACAGTTCTTGTTGCCCAGTATAAAGGCAAAAAAGATTATGAAAATATTAATTATGCTTCTGGCCAAACTTTTTTAATGATGTTTTTTACCGCATTAATTTTAACCATTATTGGTTATACATTATCATCTCCACTTATTAAATTGATGGGGGCGGACTCTTTAGTTCTGCCCGAAGCTATTTCGTATATGCAAATATCATTTTTGGGGATTATTTTTATGTTTATTTTTTTTGTTTTTCAATCGTTAATGAGAGGAGTGGGAGATGCTAAAATTCCACTGTTTATTGTTTTAAGCACAGTAATCTTAAACCTATTTTTAGATCCGTTGTTTATATTGGGATACAGTATTATTCCTGCTTTTGGAGTTGCGGGCGCGGCTATTGCCACAGTCTTTACCGAAGGCCTCTCGGCAATAATAGGCATGATAATTCTTTTCAATGGCAAGCACGGAATTCGCCTTAAGATTAAACATCTTAAGCCAAATTTTAAAACAATGAAAAAAATCTTTCGCTTGGGTTTTCCGGCTTCAATTGAGCAATCAACAAGATCTTTGGGTATGACAATTATGATATTTATCGTTGCCAGTTTCGGAACGATGGTAACCGCAGCTTATGGCATTGGGGGGAGAATCCTTAGTTTTGTTATTATACCAGCATTAGGCCTGTCAATGGCAACATCAACTCTGGTAGGACAAAATATAGGCGCGGGTAAAATTAAACGAGCTGAAAAAGTGGCAACATTAAGTATGAAAATATCTTTTTTTTCTCTCTCTATTATGGCTCTCGTACTTTTTGTTTTTGCCAAGGATATCTCTCATTTTTTTATTCCGCAAGATATTAATGTAATAAATATGAGCGCTGACTTTATCCGCATAATGGCAGTAAGTTTTGGTTTTGTTGGTATTCAGATAGTACTCAATGGTGTTCTTAGGGGAGCAGGAGATACATTCGTTCCAATGGTATTGGCCGTAATTTCTTTGTGGATATTAAGAGTTCCTTTGGCTTATTGTTTGTCTAATTTCACTTCATTATCTTATAATGGTATTTGGTGGGCATTTCCAATCGCTAACATCGTTAGTTTCGTCTTCACTTATATATGGTATAAAAAGAAAAGCAACTGGAAAAAAAGGAAATTAACTGAAGAAATTAGACTTGCCGGAGAAGCGACAGAAGAGACAATTATTGACGAAGGATTAAGTTAGCATAAAAGCTACTGGAAACAAAAAAATCGTGATATCATCACGATTTTTTTTGTTTTTTCTATTCTTGCTCTGCCGGTTCCGCTTCAAATCGAACAGTTTGTTTATCTTTTGGCTCGACATTGCCAGTATTATTTATCTGCTCCAGCAAGTCTTCGTCAGGAATATCAATTGCTTCTTTTTGTCCTCTTATAACTGTTTCTTTGGTTATTTCATTATAACATTCAGAAATAAATGCAACGGGAAAATTATATTTTTCAACTATTTCGCAAGAAGAAAGATTTTCTCCTTCTAAAATAGTTATCCACCCCTCATTTGTCAAAGCGGCTAAAAACCCATATCTGACAGATGAAATAGGACTATAGCTTATTCTTCCTTTAACATAGGCGCCATCAATATCTTCGATAACTATCTCCGCGTCTTTAAGGTCAATTTCAGGATGGTCCGATATAAGAGCCATTTTAAGATCTTTTTCATCCACGCCTATTTTGGGAACAACAACTTCTTCTTCAACTTTTTTAATGCTGCCTGAACCAGAAATATCCTGATTGATATTCTTTGGCTCGCCCATATACATAACCTTGCCCGGTCCGGAGATTTTAATATTAAGCTCTTCAATAGCAACAACTTCTGCCTTACCTGGTCCGGAAATTGTAATGTCAGATTTATTGGTTATTAGACTATAAGCTTCAAGAATGCCAGATCCGCTAACATTAAAAGTATGAACATTAGCCAGCCCGTTTAACTGAATTATGCCTGATCCAGAAACCGCAGTTTCTAATTTTTGAACCTCGAGACTAAGAATAATCTCGCCAGAACCATTAATGTTAATTTTCATCTCGTCTAAAACAAATTTATTTTCGCCAACAACTTCTGCTGATCCATTGACAGTAATAGAAGTAAGCAGCGGAAAAGATGCGTAGATTTTTACAGGTTCTGTATACCGAAGACATCTTAATGATCTAGAAATATTAAGCTTTTTGTTAATAACATTAATTTTTAGCCGTTCTAAAATATTATCCTTAGCTTCAATGCGAAGGCCGCGTGATTCTTTCTGAGCAATGTAGAGAATGGCGCTGCTAAGATTTAATTCTATTGAATCAAATTCTTCAATATCAAAATCTTTTGCAACCACTTTGCCCGAACCCCTGACACATCCAACAGAATAATAAAGACCTAAAAGAATTGCCAAAATAGCGATTGAAATAAAAAAGGGGATATTTTTTTTCATGTTTAAAAAATGAAATACAAATTAGAAACCTTCCATATTTTTATCTTAGGAGGATTATGGTAAAAAAGCAACATTGATATTGAATTTTAAAATATTGTGCTACAATTAAGATAAGAAAAATGTTTCAGGCAATCAAAAATGAATTGGCAGTTTGCTCCAGCAAAGAAAGGGCGAGGGCTCTTTCTTGGTTTTTTAAGACGGGAAAGGGAGAATACGGCGAGGGTGATATTTTCTTAGGCGTTAAAACTCCTGATTCAAAGAAAATCGCTCAAAAATATTATAAGGATATATCTTTGAAAGAAATCCAGATCCTATTATCAAGCAAAATCCACGAACACCGCTCTATTGCTTTAAATATGCTTAAAAGAAAGCAAGAAAAAGCCAACGCAAAAGATAAAGAAAAAATTGTTAAATTTTATTTAAGAAATACTAAATATATTAATAATTGGGATTTGGTTGATATGTCAGCTCATTATATTCTGGGTCATTGGTTAATTGATAATCCCCAAGAGAAGAAGATTATTTATGATTTCGCGAAATCAGAAGATCTTTGGGAAAAACGTATTTCAATCATATCTACTTTCGCTTTTATTAGAGAAGGTCAATTTGATGATTGTTTAAAGATTTCTATGATACTTTTGTGTGATAAGCACGACTTAATCCATAAAGCAGTAGGATGGATGTTAAGAGAGGTTGGCAAAAAAGATCAAAAGGAAGAAAAGAAATTTTTGGAGAAGTATCATAAAATCATGCCAAGAACAATGCTGCGCTACGCTATTGAAAAATTTCCCGAAAAAAAACGTAAATTTTATATGAAAAAGTAATCTTTGAATAATTGATATAAAAATGTTAAAAATTTACATAAATATCAAAGTTCCTTTTGGGATAAAAGCTCCCCTTGGATTTAATGAAAATTGGCTTAAAAATACAGCCGAAAAAGTGTTTGGCTTGCTTAAAAAAACGGGGGACTATGAATTTGAGATTAATATTATCGGTTCAGAAGAAATAAAAAGGATAAATAAAAAATTTCGCAATAAAGACAAGGCCACAACAATTCTTAGCTTTGTTTCATCCGAAACTAAAGATAAGTTTATTGAAGCGCCTTCAAAATATAAATATTTAGGTGAAATTTTCTTATGTATAGAAGAGATTGAAAAACAAGCAAAAGAAATTAAGATATCCACTAAAAAACAGGTGACAAGAATTCTTGCACATGGTATACTTCACTTATTAGAATACGGACATGATACAGATAAGAGAACTCGAAAGATGGAAAAAATAGAAGAGAAAATCTTAGATGCTTTGAATGTCAAATGTTAAAGTTTGCACTATTGTTAAAGCGACTATAATGTGTCAACGACAAACACCAAAAGAATATTAAGCGATAAATCAATTTTTATTTATTATTTGGAGTTTGTTGTTTGGGGTTTTTAAAGTTATGCGTAAAAATATTATTATCGGATTAGATATAGGATCATTCAATATTCATGCTGTTGTTGCTGGTATTCATCAAGATACTGGCCGCATTGAGATTATCACTAGTCATGTTGCCCCTTCAAGAGGAATAAGAAGGGGAGTTGTCGTTGAGCCCCAGGCTTTGATTGAAGTTCTTGAAGATATAATTGCCGTTATAAATAAAAAGGTCTCTTTTTCTGTATCTAGTGCTTATGTGACTATTTCCGGATCTCATATTGAAACTAAAACAAGCAAGGGAGTAGTTGCTGTTTCTCGCGCTGATGGCGAAGTTTCTGACGAAGACATGAGAAGAGTAATGGAAGCAGCCGAAACTTTTTCATTGCCCAAGAATAGAGAAATTATCCATGCAGTGCCCCAGGATTATGCTGTTGATAAAGAAATGGGAATTGAAAACCCTAAAGGTATGACTGGCGTGAGATTAGAGCTAAACGCTCTTATTATTGAAGCCTTTAAACCTCATATTAAAAATCTTAACGAATGCCTTGAAAAGAGTGGCATAAAAAACGAGGGTTTTATTTTTAGCCCCTTAGCATCGGCTATGGCTTGTTTATCAAGACAACAAAAGGAGCTAGGTGTTATTATTGTTGATTTAGGCGGGTCAACAACCGACATTGCAATTTATGAAGAAAATTTGATTCGCCACGCCGCTGTTTTGCCCGTAGGGTCAAGCCATATTACTAACGATATTGCCATTGCCTTTAAAATACCCATTGATTTAGCAGAAGCTCTTAAGATCAAATTTGGCTCAGCGTTGGAAAAAACAGTATCCAAAACTGAAAAAATAGATTTTAAAAAGTTCGGCATCGCTGAAGAAAAGATTGATAGAATTGAATTGGTCAAGGTAACAGAAGCAAGGGTCAAAGAGATTATGGAGTTGGTTAATAAAGAGCTTAAGAGCATTAATAGAGAGAAAATGCTTCCTGCGGGAGTTGTTTTAGTTGGCGGTGGCGCTAAACTGAGCCATCTTGTAGAATGCGCTAAAGAAGAATTGGGCCTGCCCGCTCAAATAGGATATCCTATAGATATAGAAGGATTAATTGATGAAGTTAATAGTCCGAGTTTCGCGGCAGCCGTAGGTCTTATAAAATCATCTAAGGGTCTGCGCCAAAGAAGTTCTTCTCTTGGTAAGACTGAAGCATCTTATGGAAAAATATTTGAAAAAATTAAAGAATTCTTCAAAAATTTAATACCATAGGGGAATCGTAAAAACAAATTACGAAATTAGTTTAATGCAGAGAAATTTTCTCTGTTTTTTTTATTATATAAAAGGTAGTTAATTTTTTGCCTGAATTTTAAAAAAGATGTTATTTTATGACGAGATATCATAAAAATGAATCCTCAGGTTATCAACAGTTTGTCCTATATTGTTGTTATATAAGCGTTTGATTTGTTTTTGTAATTATTTTAATATTCTGTATAATGGTAATTAAACAAGTGAAATTATGACCAAATTTCTTTTCGGAAGTTTAAAAATTCAATTCTTCCGTCAAGGTTCTCAGGTAATCCTGGGGTCCTTCAAATTTATATTAAACTTGTAGCTGTAATTAATTTAAAAATATGCCTTATATAAAACCTGACATTGAAACTTTCGCCCGCATAAAAGTTATTGGAGTTGGAGGGGGAGGAAATAACTCAGTTACTCGCATGGTTGATGCTGATATTAAGGGAGTAGAGTTTACAGCCGTGAATACCGACGCTCAACAGCTTCATCATGCTAAAGCAAGTACCAAAATTCATATCGGCAAAAACCTTACCAAAGGGTTAGGCGCTGGTATGAGTCCAGAAATTGGACGGCAGGCGGCCGAAGAAAATAGAGAAGAAATATATGAAGCAGTCAAAGGAGCTGATATGATTTTTGTAACTTGCGGTATGGGTGGAGGCACCGGTACTGGGGCTGCGCCGATTATAGCTGAGGCCGCCAAAGAGGCAGGATCGCTCACTGTTGGCGTTGTCACGAAACCTTTCAGTTTTGAAGGAAAGAAAAGAGAATCCATAGCTAATGCAGGGATTGCAGTGCTTAAAGATAAAGTTGATACATTAATTACTATTCCCAACGATAAAATTTTTCAAATTATTGATGAAAAAACATCTTTGATAGACGCCTTTAAAATTGTTGACGATGTTTTACGCCAAGCAGTCCAGGGTATTTCAGATCTTATTACCTTGCCTGGCGTTATCAATCTAGACTTTGCCGATGTTAGAGCAATTATGTCTAATGCTGGATCTGCTCTTATGGGAATAGGACGCGCTGAAGGTGAAAATCGCGCCGTTGAAGCCGCCAAAGCGGCTATTAATTCTCCTTTGCTTGAAGTATCGATTAATGGCGCTAAGGGTGTACTTTTCAATATCAGCGGCGGTCCTGATTTGGTGATGCAGGAAGTGAGCGAAGCAGCTAAGGTAGTTACGGAATCAATTGATCCTAACGCTAAAGTTATTTTCGGCGCCGTAATTAGCGATGATGTTAAGAAAGGAGAGGTCAAGGTAACTGTAATAGCAACTGGATTTGATGATTTAAACTCTGCGCAACAAGAACTTATGGAACAAAACTTTCAAGAAGTAGATGAAGAAAATAATTCAGAAGACATAATGTTTCCAAAAAATAATGTTAATTTAGAGGTCAATTCTGTATCCTCAGATGAAACAGAATTTGAAGTACCAGCTTTCATCCGTAATCGACTTAAGAAAAAAGGAGGAGAATAGAAGAAGAAAATAGCGGCTATTGCATTACTTAAAAAAAGTAATATAATGGCATTTGTTCGCATTCGCAAAATTTGCAGAATGAGCATGGTTTTTATATCTAAGAATTATATAACCAACATATTTTTGTTTTACTTTTTTAAATACTATGATTAATGAGATCAATCTTCCCAAATCTCCAAAGATAATACAGAAACTTGACAATTTTGTTACCATTCAAATTGATGGATGTTATCCCGGATACGGCATTACCTTGGCTAATTCTTTGAGGAGGGTTTTGCTGTCTTCTCTTCCAGGTACCGCTATTGTAGCTTTTAGAATCAAAGGAATTGAACATGAATTTTCAACTCTTCCTTATGTAATGGAAGATATAATTAAAATTGGCATTACTCTCAAAAAAGTTTGTTTTCTCTCTCAAGAACCTTTATTTAATAAAAGAGTTCAAGCTAATATTAAGGTTAAGGGCGAAAAGAAAATTATGGCAGGAGATATCAAGATGCCAGCCGGTATAGATGTGATCAATAAAGATCTTTGCATTGCAACACTAACTGACAAAAAAGCCGAATTTGAAATGGAACTTTTTATTTCGGGCGGTTACGGCTATGAAAAATCAGAAGAAAGAGAAAAAGAAAAATTACCCGTTGGAACAATGGCTTTAGATGCTATTTATGCTCCAGTAACGCATGTTAGTTATGAAATTGAAGATATGAGAATAGGAGAAAGAACTGATTTTAACCGAGTCACTATGAATATCCAAACTAATGGTTCTATTAAACCAATAGATGCTTTCAACCGCGCAAATTCCATTTTGGAAAAACACTTTGCTTTCCTAAGAAAATCTAAAAATGTTAAGCAAGAAAAACCAGTTTCTTCTAAAAAAACTAAGCTTATAAAGAAAGCTAAAGTTATTGCTTCTGCTCCAAAAAAAATAAAAGATATTGATATTGATGATAAAATTGTTAAAGCTTTAGAAAAGAATGGCATTAAAAGTATTGCTGGTCTAATTAAGAAAAAAGAGTCTTCTCTGAGAAAAATGAAAGGAATTGGACCGCAATCAATTAATAAAATAAATAAACAGCTCAAGAAGTTTAATCTTGCGCTCAAATCTTAAAATTCTATGAGAAAAAGGAAAAAAGGACGAAAATTCGCAAGAAAGAAAGACCAACGCCATGCTTTAAGGAAAACTTTAGCCGGATCGTTAGTAGAAAAACAAAGGATAAAAACAACACTTGCCAAGGCCAAAGAGTTAAGGCCCTTTGTGGAAAAATTGGTAACTCATGCGAGGAAACAAGATGTGGCAGCGATGCGTTATTTGTTGCGTTATCTTCCTAAAAAATCAGCCAAGAAACTTTTAAATAATATTGCCCCCAAATTCAAAGATAGGGCAGGAGGATATACCAGAATCATTAAAATAGGGACGCGCAAAAGTGACAGTGCTAAGTTGGCTCTTATTGAATTTGTGCTTGAAAACAAAGAAGAATCAGCTAAATCACCAAAACAACATGGAAAATAAAAATCAGCTGTTTTTTAAAAATGATAATATTATTGTCTTAGATGCTAAAGAACAAAGTATAGGCCGGCTCGCAACCCAAGCAGTATTTATTTTGACAGGCAAAAATTCTCCTGATTTTATGCCTAATATAATGAGCAAGAAGACGGTTCAAATAAAAAATATAAAGGATGTTAAATTTACCGGCAGAAAATTAAATGAAAAAAAATATTACCATCATTCAGGATATCCGGGAGGTTTAAAAACGGTTTCATTAAAAAAAGTATTTGAAAAGAATCCCGAAGAAGTATTAAGAAAAGCAGTTTATGGTATGTTGCCTAAAAACAAGTTAAGAGATCAATATATTAAGAGATTGGTTTTTATAAAAAAAGAAGGTTAAAAATTAAAATATGCTTTCTATACCAAAAATAATTATTTCCAAAAAATTTGTTCAAGCAGTGGGTCGCCGCAAGGAGGCAACTGCTCAGGTTAGATTATGGACAGCAAGTCCGCAAAAATCAGTCAAACTCGGCTATTTTTTTGTCAACGGCAAAACCTTAACAGAATATTTTAAAAAAGATATTAATCTTTTAAAAATTGCCCAATCTCCTCTAGAAAAAATTAAATCAGAAGAAAAGTTTCTTGTGTCCGCTAAAGTTAGCGGGGGAGGTATAAATGGTCAAGCAGAAGCTATCAGGCACGGACTTTCTAGAACATTGGTAGAATTTTTCCCTAATTTTAGAAAAAAATTAAAAAAAGTGGGATATCTGACAAGAAATTCTAAGGTAACAGAAAGAAAGAAATACGGGTTGAAAAAAGCGCGTAAAGCTCCTCAATTTTCAAAGCGCTAAAAAGCGTAATAATCAATTTCTCTTTTTTAAGAAAATAACTTTCGTTTATGGAAGAAAAATTTGTTATTCATGGTGAAAAACCCTTAATGGGCGAAGTAATTATTAAAGGATCAAAGAATGCTGCCACTCCGATTTTGGCGGCTGCTCTTTTAACTAAGAGTCCTTGCCTTATCAGTAACGTTCCTTTGATAGAAGATGTTTTTAGGATGATTGAGTTAATTGAGAGTTTGGGCGTGAATGTTAAGTGGCTAAGTAAAAATAAGATTAAAATTCAAGCAAGAGAGTTAAATCCTTCCCGGTTAAAAAATGAAATTATCTGTCAATTGCGTTCTTCGGTTCTTCTTTTGGGTCCACTTTTGGCACGATTGGGAAAAATTGAATTTCCTTCTCCCGGAGGATGTATTATTGGCGCCCGTCCCCTTGAAACTCATTTAAGAGCATTTGAATCCTTGGGAGTAAAAATCAATAGAAGAGGAGAAAAATATATTTTTTCGTTTCCGACAAAACTCAAAAATAAAATAAATGATATTATTTTGAAAGAGTTTAGCGTTACGGCAACAGAAAATATCTTAATGTTTGCTAGTCTTCTGCCCCAAAAAACAATCATCAGGCTGGCAGCTGCAGAACCGCATATTCAAGATTTAATTCTTTTTCTTCAAAAATTAGGCGTAAAAATTGAAGGCAGTGGAACTCACTGTCTTGTTGTTGAAGGCAAAAACCAATTAGGCGGAGCTGAGCATCATCTTGTTCCAGATTATATAGAAGCTGGAACTTTTTTAATAGCCATAGCCGCAACTCGCGGCAAGGCCTTGGTTAAAGGTGTTATGCTGGATCATATGGATGCTATTATTTATAAACTGCGGGAAATGGGCGTCCGCCTGAAAATATATTCACGAAAAGATAATTTAAGTGATATTCTGGTTCTGCCAAGCTTAAAACTTAAAGCCGTCAATATTCAAACTTTGCCATATCCCGGATTGCCAACTGATATTCAAGCTCCTTTTGGCGTCTTGGCGACTCAAGCTGATGGAACAAGTTTAATTCATGACCCTCTTTATGAAGGACGGCTGCGTTATGTTAATGAGTTAAACAAAATGGGAGCAAATTGCCTTATAGCAGACGCTCATCGCGCCTTTATTGTTGGTCCCACGCCCCTTTATGGAAAAGAAATTACTAGTTTTGATATCCGCGCAGGCGCAACACTCATTATCGCAGGATTAATGGCTAAGGGAAAAACAATTATTAATAATATCTATCAGGTTGATAGAGGATATGAAAAAATTGAAAAACGATTAAGAAAGTTGGGGGCAAATATTAGAAGAGACTGTAAAACATGAAACATAAAACGTAAAACATGGAACTTAGTAAAGAAAAGAATGAATACTAAGGGATGTTGTTTCAAGTTTTCATCCCCCGTCAAGGTTCTGACGAAGTCAGGTTCTTCAGTTTCAAGTTTCAAGTTTCAAGTTTATAACGTGTTTATTAAAATATATGAGAAATAGAGAAACTTTAAATAAAATCGACTCGGGAGAACTCCACGAAGAAAAAGATTCGGTTGCGAAAGAAAATATCACTGAACAAAAAGAAACTTCTGATATGGAACAATTAAGTAAAATTGAAGAAAAACATAACCGGGGAGAAGAACTTTCAAAAGAAGAGCTATGTTTTCTTTATGAAATTGACCGTCCACCAATTGAATTCCCTGATGATCACATAGAAGCTAAGCAAGCCAGAAAATTGATTAAAGATATTATGATAGACAGAGATATAAAACAAGATTATGCTACAATATTTGAATGTTCTCGCAAAGAAGTTAATTATACTGGTTTTATGATAACTGATGACACTGTTGTCTGTCTTGGTAGTATAGGAAGTTATTTTTTTGAAGTTGAAGATAAAATGCCTCCAAATCTTAAACATGTCACTGGCGATGTGTATGCTTGGCATCATGAAATGAGAGCTTTCGGTTTCCCCGGAATAAAGAGTCTTCGCCAAATTGAATCAATTGGAGAAAGTGCTGATTTTACGAATTCTGAAATAGAAGATCTTGGCGAACTCCGTTCAATTGGTAAAGATGCGCGATTTAGTTACTCTAGAATAAAAAGTCTGGCCAAAATAGAAACCATTTACGGTGATTTAGATCTTAGAAAGTCTAAAGTAAAAGATCTTGGTAATCTCCGGTATGTCGGTGGCACAATATATGTTGATAAAGACAGTCCTCTTGATGTTTCAAATATTGAACATGGTGAAATCGTCAGGAAATAATGTAAAGTTAATATAGAATTTCAAAAATATTTACCAAAATTTTAATTTTTGAGTTTTGAATTTTGATTTAATTATAACGTGTTTATTAAAAAAATTGGCATCGATTTAGGTACGGTCAATACCTTAATATATATTCCTAAAAAAGGCGTGGTTTTAAACGAACCGTCCTTGGTTGTTTTCAGTAATGATAATGATAGTCCTTTAGCTATAGGAAAAAGGGCAAAAGAAATGATTGGGCGGACTCCTGAAGAAATTACAACTTGTTCGCCTTTGAAAAATGGAGTGATTGCGGACTATAAGACTACAGAGATAATGCTGAATTATTTTATTAATAAAGCTATTGGCCCTTTTCAATTTTTAAAGCCCGACATCATTATTTCTGTGCCAGCCGGAATAAGTTCAAGCGAAAGAAGAGCAGTAATGCAAGCAACGCTTCATATTGGCGCAAAAAATGTCTATCTTGTAAAAGAGCCTTTGCTGGCAGCAATTGGGGCGGGCATTAAAATAAACCAACCAGCAGGACATATGATAGTTGATGTAGGCGGCGGAACATCAGAAGTGGCTGTCGTTTCTTTAGGATCAATTGTTACCTGCACATCAATCAAAATTGGCGGCATTAAAATTACTGAAAAAATTATAGATTATGTTCGCAAAAAATATAATTTAGAAATTGGCTTTTCAACGGCGGAACAGATTAAAATTCAGGCAAGCCAGCCAAGCGATAAAGAAGACGACAATCGTATTATTGAAGTTAGGGGACAAGATATCATTGAAGGACTTCCAAGTATCATTGAGATTCAAGAAAACGAACTTCATTCTTGTGTTAATGATATTCTCTTAGAAATCACTCGCGCAGTTAAAAATGTTCTCCAGGAAACACCGCCAGAATTATCTGCTGATATTCTTGAAGAAGGCATAACTCTCACGGGAGGCGGCTCATTAATAAAAGGCCTTAGTGAAATAATCTATACAGAAACGGGCATTTCGTGCCGTCTTGATAATGATCCGCTCACATGCGTTATTCGAGGTATTGGCCATGCTTTGCAAAGTTTAGATATTTATAAAAAGGCGCTACTTTCTAAAAAACCTCTTTGAGAGATAAATGATGAATAATGAATTATGAATCAAGAATTAAGAAGAGAAAGATTGCTCTGCTGTAATAAAAGGTATAGATTGCTTCGTCGCTGCTGCTCCTCGCAACGACAGAAATGACAGAAGGTATAATAAATCGCTTCCCGCCTACGCCAAAGGCTTCGGCGGACAGGACAGACAAGGTTCAAAAAGTTTGCAGATTATTAAATCATTAGAAATTCATTGGAAATTAGAAATTAGAAATTAGAAATTAGAAATTATTTTCTTCGTCTGTTGACTCGCGCGTTCCTTATGTTATAATGATTTTCATTCAAAGTTCCGCTTTCATCTGCCAGCAGACAAAAGAATAAAAAATTCTTTTGTTCTTAGTTTAATTATTTACATTATTATGCCTACAATTAATCAACTTGTTAAAAGGCCGAGAAGAAAAATAAAAAAGAAATTTAGCACCCCAGCGTTAAAGAAATCTTTTAATATTTTAAAAAATAGACCTCAATTTTATAATTCACCTTTTAAACGGGGAGTAGTGACAAAAGTTTCAACAAGCACGCCTAAAAAACCAAATTCAGCTTTGAGAAAAATTGCGCGCGTACGCTTAACCAATTCTATAGAAATAACTGCTTACATTCCAGGAGAAGGACACAATATTCAGGAGCATTCAGTAGTATTAGTAAGAGGCGGTAGAGTAAAAGACCTTCCTGGTGTTCGCTATCATATTGTCAGAGGAACATTAGATGTAGAGGGCGTTGCTGCCAGAAAGAAAAGAAGAAGTAAATATGGAACAAAGAAAGCAGAAGGCGAAAAGTAAAAATAGAATTAAGAATCATTCATAATTCATCATTCATAATTCATAAAACATAAAACATGCGTAGAAAGAAAAAAATAGACAGACCCTTAGTTCCAGATCCTTTATATAATGATGTTTTAGTAGCAAAATTTATCAATCATTTAATAGTCTCTGGCAAAAAAACTGTTTCCAGGAAGATTTTTTATTCAACAATGGAGATTATTAAGGCGAAAAGTAAAAAGGACCCATTGGAGCTTTTTCATAATGCTATCAGCAATTTAGCGCCTAGGGTTGAAGTAATTTCACGACGTATCGGTGGCGCTCATTATCAAATTCCTAAAGAAGTGAGTGGCGAACGCAAAAATACTTTAGCGATGCGTTGGTTAATAAACGCGGCGAGAAAATCAAAAGGAAAATCAATGGAGGAAAGATTGTCCGCAGAAATTTTAGCAATTTTGAAATATGAAGGCGAGGCCATGAAAAAGAAGAAAGAAATAGAAAGAATTGCAGAGGCCAATCGCGCTTTTGCTCATTTTGCCTGGTAGTTTTGGCCATTGGCCTCAAATGCAAAATTAAAAAATAAAAAATAAAAAAAATGGAGTTGTTTTTTTTAAATTTAAAGTTTTAAATTCCCCATGCGGCAATATCCAATAAATCAACTTAGAAACATTGGTATTATAGCTCACATTGATGCCGGTAAAACGACAATGACTGAGCGCGTTTTGTTCTATACGGGAATTTCCCATAAGATTGGCGAAGTTCACGATGGACAGGCCATAATGGATTGGATGGACCAAGAAAAAGAGAGAGGCATTACCATTACATCGGCAGCAACAACTTGTTTTTGGACGCCCACTTATCATAAGGAGGATAAACAAGACGAATATCGCATTAATATTATTGATACTCCAGGCCATGTTGATTTTACGGCTGAAGTTGAAAGATCTCTGAGAGTATTAGATGGTGGAGTGGTTATTTTTGATGGTGTTGCCGGCGTTGAGCCACAATCAGAAACCGTGTGGCGCCAAGCGGACAAATATAAAGTACCACGTATTTGTTTTATTAACAAACTTGATCGTTTAGAGGCAAATTTTGAGAAAAGTTTTGCTTCCATTCTTGATAGATTAACTTTTAACGCCATTAGAATGCAGATTCCGATGGGGTTAGAGGATAAATATGAGGGAGTAATTGATTTATTGATAAGAAAGGCTTTTTATTTTGAGGGCGACCATGGTGAAAAAATCATAATCAAAGAAATTCCTCAAGAATATCAAGAAGAGGTAGAAAAAAAACGCCATGCACTCATTGAAAAAATTGTTGAAACCGATGAAAATTTAATGGAAAAGTATCTTGAAGAAAAAGAACTCTCGGTAGAAGAATTGAAGCAAGCGCTTAGAAAAGCAACGATTGACTCTCAGCTTGTTCCTGTTTTTTGCGGTTCTGCTCTGAAAAATAAGGGGGTGCAACTGGTTCTTGATGGAGTGTGTGATTATTTGCCTAATCCCGCTGAATTAACGCCAATACAAGGGATAAACCCCAAAACTGAAAAAATAGAAATGAGAGAAAATAATGATGATGCGCCTTTTGCCGCTTTGGCTTTTAAAATAGCCACCGATCCTTATGTCGGTCAATTGACTTACTTTAGGGTTTATTCCGGCGTATTAAAAAAAGGAACATATGTTTTGAATACTAGAACCAATAAAAAAGAAAGAATCGGCCGCATTTTAAGAATGCATTCTAATAAGAGAGAGGAAGTAGAAGAAATTTATGCTGGCGGAATTGGCGCGGCCGTAGGTCTTGATAATACTACTACTGGTGATACATTATGCGACATTGATAATCCAATCCTTTTAGAGTCTATTGATTTTCCTGACCCTGTAATTGATATTAGAATTGAGCCAAAAACAAAACAGGATCAAGAAAAAATGGGAATTGCCTTAAGAAAACTGATGCAAGAAGACCCCAGTTTTCATGTAAAAACAGCTGAAGAAACAGGCGAAACAATTATGTCAGGCATGGGAGAATTACATCTTGAAGTTATAGTTGATAGAATGTTGCGCGAATTTAAAGTTGGAGCTAATGTTGGCAAGCCTCAAGTTGCATACAAAGAAACCGTTCTTGCTACCGCAAACGCAGAAGGTAAGTATGTCCGCCAAACCGGTGGCCGAGGACAGTACGGTCATGTTTTATTAACAATTGAACCAAGAGAGCAAGGCGAAGGTTTTGAATTCGTCAATAGTATTAGGGGTGGCACTATTCCTCAAGAATTTATCCCAGCGATTGAAAAAGGCATTAAAGAAGCGATGGGCAGGGGTGTCCTTGCCGGTTATCCAGTCGTTGATCTTAAAGCAACGCTTTATGACGGTTCCTTTCATGAAGTTGATTCCTCTGAAATAGCCTTTAAAATTGCGGCTTCAATCGCTTTTCAAGAGGCATGCAGGAAAGCTAAATTAATTCTACTTGAACCTATTATGAAAACACAGGTTACAACTCCTCCACAGTTTATAGGGGACGTAACGGCAGATTTAAATTCAAGACGCGCCAAAATTACTGATATAGGAGATCTCTCTAATATGAAAATTATTGATGCTATGGTACCCTTATCCGAAATGTTTGGATATGCCACCAGTTTACGCTCTTTGACTGAAGGCAGGGCAATTTATACAATGGAGTTTAATTGCTATCAACAAGTTCCTGAAAATATTACACAAAAAATAATATCACAGCGAAGCTGAGAAGGGATATAGAACGTAGAACAGAAGAATCTTCCAACGACAGAAAGCAAGGGTTCTTCTAAATTCATTCTTCTATCAGTATTGACATCCAACTTTTAATAGTTTAAGATGTAATCATTAATAAAATTTGTTTTAGCGCGGAGGATTATTTTTTGTCTGTTTTCTCTTAATAGACAAAGAATACTACTTTGCAAATTTCCAATTATGGCAGAAAAATTTGAACGTACAAAACCGCATATTAATGTAGGCACCATTGGTCATGTCGATCATGGTAAAACTACTTTGACAGCAGCTATTCTTAAGGTTTTGTCCCTTACGGGACACATGGCCTCAAAAAAAGGTATTGATGAGATTGATTCTGCTCCAGAAGAGAAGGCCAGGGGCGTTACAATTAATTTAGCGCATGTAGAATACGAAACCGATAAAAGACATTATGCCCATATTGATGCTCCCGGTCATGCTGATTATATTAAAAATATGATTACCGGAGCGGCTCAAATGGATGGCGCTATTTTAGTGGTTTCAGCTGCTGACGGCCCAATGCCTCAAACACGAGAACATATTTTGTTGGCGCGCCAAGTTGGCGTTCCTTCAATAGTTGTTTTTCTCAATAAAATTGATCAAGTTGATGATCCAGAGCTTATTGATTTAGTGGAAGAAGAAGTTAGGGAATTATTAACTAAATATAAATATGATGGAGATAAAATTCCCTTTATTCGCGGATCAGCCCTTAAAATCTTAGAAGGAGTTAAGAGCGCAGACGATGAATTAGCAAAACCAATCATTGAATTACTCAAAACCCTTGATGAATATATACCTATTCCAGAAAGAGAAACCGATAAACCTTTCTTAATGCCGATTGAAGATGTTTTCACAATTGAGGGTCGCGGATTAGTTGCTACGGGCAGAATTGAAAGAGGTATTGTTAAGCTAAATGATGAAGTAGAAATTGTCGGTCTTAAGCCAACTAAAAAAACGGTTGTAACTGGGATTGAGATGTTTAACAAAAGTCTTGATGAGGGCAGAGCTGGCGATAATGCTGGAGTCCTCCTCCGAGGACTAAAAAAAGAAGACGTTGAAAGAGGCCAGGTGCTTGCGGCGCCAGGATCAATTACACCTCATACAGAATTTGAAGCAGAAATCTATGTTTTAAGCAAAGAAGAAGGGGGCCGTCACACTCCTTTTGCCGCTGGTTATAAGCCTCAATATTATATTCGAACAGCCGATGTTACTGGAGAAATAAATCTACCGGAAGGAACAGAAATGGTCATGCCAGGCGACACTATTACTCTTAAGATAAAACTTCAAAAAGAAGTCGCTTTAGAAGAAAAACAAAGGTTTGCGCTTAGAGAAGGTGGCCATACAGTTGGCGCCGGAGTTGTTATAAAAATTATTAAATAGCTTTTTGAGTCAGATTATTAAACTTGTATGCCTAAAACTGAACAAGGAGAAAAAAATAATAAAAAGAAGGTTATTGCGTCCAATAAAAAAAAGACGACCAAGGCCGTTAAAAAGGACATTAGAGAAGAACAAAAGATTCGGATTAAGCTTAGAGCTTATGATCATCGTTTGGTTGATGAAAGCGCGCGCAAAATTATTGACAACAGCTTAAGACAAGGAGCTAAAATTTGCGGTCCTGTACCTTTGCCAACAGAAATTCATAAGTGGACAGTTAATAGTTCTACTTTTGTTCATAAAGATGCTCGCAATCAGTATGAAATGAGAATTTATAAGCGGATTATTGACATTATTAATCCCAACGCTAAAATAATTGATTCTCTTTCCAGATTGGACCTTCCTGCTGGTATTGATATTGAAATTAGATATTAAACATATTGGAATCTATAATTCAAGTTTTCCCGTCAAGCCTGCCCCGGTGAACCGAGGGTTCTTTAACCTAAAATTCAAATTTAGTTTAATAATGTATGGCTTTAATTTTTCAATTTATTTTTGGATTTGTTTAATATAATATAAGATTTAACCCCCAAAACCTGGTTAAATCCAGGTTTTTTAGTAAGTAATACAATGGAATCTTCAAAATCTACAAGCTTTATTTTGGGAATAAAACTGGGCATGTCGCAAATTTTCAATGAAAAAGGCAGAGTTGTGCCTGTTACATTGATTCACGCCGGACCATGCCCTGTTATTCAAGTTAAAGATAAAAAAACTGACGGCTATGACGCTCTTCAGCTTGGATTTTTGTCTAAGAAAAAAATGAATAAGCCGATGAAAGGACACTTGAATAAACAAATTTCCTGTTCTCAAGCATTCAGATATACAAGAGAGTTTCGTTTAGATACGCCTCTTAATCTGAAGCCGCAAACAATTATTAAAGCTAATGTCTTTCAAAAAGGCGATAAGGTAAAAATAAGTGGCATTTCAAAAGCAAAAGGATTCCAGGGAACAGTTAAGAGGCATAATTTTAAAGGCGCGTCTGCGACTCATGGAACAAAGCATGCTCATCGCCAGCCTGGTTCAATCGGATCAACCGACGCTGCGCGAGTCTTTAAGGGTAAGAAAATGTCGGGCAGCATGGGTGGCGGAACGATTACTCTTAGAAATATAAAGATCGTAGATGTTCAAGAAAAAGACAATCTTCTGGTAGTAAAGGGCGCTGTTCCAGGAAATGTTAAGGGTTTATTAAAAATTATTAAAACTGGTTAAAAAAAGCGCCCGCTCATTAACCGTTTTAATGGTTGACGAGAGAGCACTTAGAACAGAAACTATCAATCAGAAAGAACATAAAGTGCGAAACAAACTCCTGCCACAATTATCCTTGCCCCCATACTCTCCCCTGAGCATTCCTTCGTAAGATTCATTCCTATCCATACTACTAATCCAGAAACACCTCCGCCAAGCATTATCCTCAAGTTTCTCCTCATTTCAACCTCCTTTTCAGATTTTTCCGTTAACATTCACATTATACCAAATTAAACTATGGAAGTCAATACTTACAATCAAATAGGCGAAAAAGTAGGGAAGCTTAGCTTGCCAAAAAGTTTTTTTGATAAAAAGATCAATCATGATTTAATTCATCAAGTAATTTATGTAGAGAGATCGAATCAACGCCATCCCTGGGGTCATGTTAAAGATCGTTCCGAAGTGAGCGGAGGCGGAAAGAAGCCATGGCGCCAAAAGGGAACAGGACGAGCGCGACACGGCTCAAGCCGTTCTCCCATTTGGAGGGGAGGCGGAATAACTTTCGGCCCAAATAAAAAAAGGGTTCTCTATAAAAATATTAATAAAAAAATGCGGCGCTTAGCGCTGGCTGAAATTTTAAAAGATAAATTAATAAAAGAAAGCGTTATCGTTCTAAAAGATGGTTTTTCTGTGGACAAGCCAAAAACAAAGATTCTCTCAGCGAGCATAAAGAAAATATTGCCCAAAGGAAAACCCTCTTCTTGTCTCCTCATAATTGAAGGAGTTAATAAAAACTTGAGTTTGGCGGTAAGAAATATTAAAAATATCAATTTAGTCGATGTTCGCAATATCAACGCAGATACTCTCATTAGCCCTAAAAAAATTATTATTACCCAGAATGCGCTTGAACAACTTTTTGAACGGTTACGCTTGTCTTAGTGATTAAAATTTATGGACAAAAAAATGGTTAAAATTAAAGATAAACAACCTGTTGCTGGCTTAAAAAGGGATAAAGATTGGAGAAAGATTTTGGAAAATTTAAGCGCGCCTCATGTAACAGAAAAAGCAACCGCTCAAGAAGAATTATCAAAATATATTTTCAAGGTTACTCAGCGGGCCAATAAGATTAGTGTCAAAAAAGCAATCGGCATTCTTTATAATAAAAATGTTAGAAAAGTAGCGATTATCAATGTGAAACGAAAGCCTATGCGTAAAGGAAAAAAAGTGGGCTACCGATCAGGTTATAAAAAAGCAATTATTACTCTAAAAAAAGGAGAAAAGCTTGATCTTTTTGCTAAAAGATAATCACTGTTATTAATGTCCGTAAATTATGGCTAAAATTAAACCTCTAAAAAAATTACTAACTCCTAAAAAATCCAATGCAGGCCGATCTCATGGCAAGATCACGGTACGACATCGCGGTGGCGGGCATAAGAGAAAATATCGTCTTGTAGACTTTCAGCGCCTTGATATGCTTGGAATTTCTGCTAAAGTAGAATCATTAGAATACGATCCAAACAGATCGTGCTTAGTCGCAAAAATACTTTATGCTAATGGAAAAAGAAGTTATATTTTAGCGCCCGATAAACTCAGTGTGGGGGATAAAGTTATTACAGCAGAAAGCGCGCCAATCAAGCTTGGCAATAGAATGCGTTTAGAGAATATTCCTGCTGGCACTTCCGTTTATAATATTGAAATTATACCAGGACAAGGGGGAAAATTAGCGCGTTCAGCTGGAAATTACGCTCAATTAACTGCCAAAGAGAAAAAATACGCTCAATTGATTATGCCGTCTAAAGAAATACGACTCGTTTTAGCAAAATGCTTCGCCAGTATTGGACAGCTTTCTAATCCTCAAGCCAATACCAAGAAATTAAGAAAGGCGGGACAAAAGCGTTGGAGAGGCATCCGCCCAACCGTTAGAGGTTCAGCCATGAACCCTGTTGATCATCCTCATGGCGGAGGCGAAGGCAGATCTCCGATTGGCCTTAAACATCCAAAAACTCCTTGGGGAAAACCGGCGCTAGGCAAAAAAACTCGCAAGAAAAAATATTCAGACAGATTAATTATCAAAAGAAGAGCAAAAAGAAGAAGATAGGTTAGTAATTAGTAATTAGTAAAAACATGTCTCGATCACTAAAAAAAGGATATTTTATTGATGCAAAGCTACTGAAGAAAATACAAATGTCAGCGCCAGGGAAAGAGCCCATTAAAACATGGTCAAGGCGTTCCACTATTGTGCCAGAAATGATTGGTTATAGTTTTAATGTTCACAACGGAAAAGAGCATATATTAGTGAGCGTCAGAGAAGAAATGGTAGGACATAAATTGGGCGAATTTGCCCCAACGCGAAAATTTATTAGACACGGTGGCAAACTCCAGAAAGAAGAAGAAAAGAAAGGAAAAGAATAGGGAATTTTTAATTTTTAGTTTGAAATATGATTATTAAAGCTAGACTTAATCATTTGCAAATATCTCCAAGAAAAGTAAGGATTGTTGCTAAAATGATTAAGAATATGAATACAAAAAAGGCCGAACAGCAGCTTTTATATATGAATAAAAAATCGGCTCAACCGCTTTTAAAATTATTGAAAAGCGCGTTAGCTAATGCTCAACATAATTTTAATATTCAAGAAACGAGTGATTTTTATGTTAAAAATGTCAGAGTAGATCAGGGAGCTACATTAAAACGTTGGAGACCGCGAGCATTTGGGCGCGCATATACTGTAAGAAAAAGATCTTCTCGCATATTGCTTGAAATTGAGATAAAGGATGATAAGATAATCAAAAAATCTAAGGAAGAAATCTCTCAGAAAAAAACTGGTAGCGCGACAACAAAACCTTCTCCTTTAAAAAAGAACGATGATGAAAAAACCGCAAAAGAAAAAGAACCAAAAACATCTTTCTTTAACAAGGACTCGTTTTCTAAAAAAGAACGATTAAAAAACACAAAAAGAAGGTTTTTCCAAAGAAAATCTTTTTAGCAGTTATAAATTAAATTATTTATTCTATTATGGGTAAAAAAGTACATCCTACATCTATCCGCCTTGGCATTAATGAAGAATGGCTAGGCCACTGGTTCAGTAAAATTAACAAGGGCGGACTTAGGGAATATAAAAACAATCTAAGAGAAGACTTATTAATTCGTTCCTATCTTAAGAACGCTCTCAAAAATGCTGCTGTTGAGAGAGTTGAAATTAAACGTTCTCCTCAACAAGTTAACATTGTTATTCACAGCGCCAGACCAGGTTTAATTATCGGCAAAAGCGGCAGAGATATAGATAAGCTGAAAAAAGAAATTGGCGAGCTTGTTTTTTCAAAGAAAGACATAGGTAATCTTGTTTTTTCAGAAAAAAATATAAATAAGCCTTTTTCTTCAAAAAAATCAATAAAAATTGATATTGAAGAGGTAAGAAAACCAGACACCCACTCTCAATTAGTAGCAAGAAGTATAGCTGAACAGCTTGAAAAGCGTTTTCCCTATAGGCGCGTTATGAAAAAAACGCTTGAAAAAATTATTTTAGATAAAGAGTTGAAGGGTGTAAAAATAAGATTAGCTGGCCGCTTGAATGGAGCAGAAATCGCTCGCTGCGAATGGTTAAGTAAGGGTAAAATACCTCTTCAAACTTTGAGCGCTAAAATTGATTTCGCTCAAGAAGTTGCTTTCACCACCTACGGCACCATTGGGATTAAAGTATGGATACACAAGGAAAAAAGTCAAAATATTAGTTTCTAATTTTATTCAATGCTGTTACCAAAAAAAGTAAAACATCGAAAATGGCAAAAAGGATCATATAAAGGCAAGGCTTATCGCGCCAATAAGATAAGTTTTGGAAAATTCGGATTAAAGGCCCTTGCTATTTGCCGTATATCGTCAAGACAAATTGAATCAGCAAGACGAACAATAACGCGCCATCTTAAAAAGGAAGGAAAAATTTGGATAAGAATTTTCCCTGACAAACCCATAACCAGCAAAGGGACAGAAGTGCCTATGGGGGCCGGTAAGGGAGATGTTGATCATTTTGTTGCCATTGTTAAGCCGGGAACTATGCTTTTTGAGATTGACGGCGTGAGCGAACAATTGGCTCAAGAAAGCTTGAAAAAGGCTTCTTACAAACTTCCTTTAAAGACTAAATTTGTAAGATTGATTAATTAAATAAAAAGATGAAAGAGGCTCAAAAAATTCGCCAAAAAAATACTCAGGAAAATAAGAAAGAGCTTGATCAACTTTATGAAAAGCTGATTAATCTAAACTTTGAAAAAGAAACGGGCAGGTTGAAAAAGGTTCATCAAATTAAAAAAGCTAAGAAACAAATTGCTCGCCTCTTAACAATCATTCAAGAAGATAGTAAAGGAGAGATAAAAACTACTCCTAAATTGACAGATGTTGTCTCAAAAAGCTGAAATTTTTAATGATATATATGAAACAAAAAAAGCAAATAGAAAATAAATTACACAAACAGCTTAAAGGCAAGATTGTTTCTGACAAAATGAACGAAACAGCTGTAATTAAGGTTACTGTTTTTAAAAAACATCCCATTTATAAAAAGCGTTATAAAAAATCTAAGAAATATCTTGCGCATAATATTAATAATCAATTTAAGACAGGCAATGAAGTTGTTATTGAATCCATGAGGCCCTTGAGCAAAAGAAAATGTTGGATGATTAAGCGTCTGGTTACTAATGATAATTCAAAAAGCAAGCCTAAGGATGTGAAAGTTTAATTCCATCTACAATATTAATTGAAAGAATAAATAAGATATATGATTCAATCAGGCTCAAAATTAAACGTTGCTGACAATACTGGAGCGAAAACCATTCAGTGTATTAAAGTGCTGGGTGGCTCAAGAAGAAGATACGCTCGAATTGGAGATATTATTGTAGTTTCAGTCAAGCTTGCTGAGCCGAGAAAAAGCGTTAAAAAAGGAGAGGTTGTTAAGGCCGTCGTAGTAAGACAAAGAAGCCCTTTTAGGCGCATTGACGGTAGTTATCTCAAGTTTAATGAAAATGCGGTTGTTATTCTTGACGGTAAAGAACCTAAAGGAACGCGCATATTCGGTCCAATACCGCGCGAATTGAGAGAAAGAGGATTTGCCAAGATTATTTCTCTGGCTCAAGATGTCATTTAATGTCATTACTCTTATGAAAATTAAAAAAGATGACAAGGTCTTAATTATTAGAGGCAAGGATCGCGCAAAGAGTGGTCAAGTTTTGAAAGCATTGCCCAAAAACAATAAGTTGATTATTGAGGGTTTGAATTTAATGACCCGCCATGTTAAACCCCGAAAATCAGGAGAAAAAGGGCAAAAACTTAGAGTTCCGAGTCCTATTGATGTTTCAAATGTTAAAATTATCTGTCCTAAATGTAAAAAACCAACGCGCATTGGCTTCCGAAAAGAAAAAAATAGAAAAATTAGAATCTGTAAAAAGTGCGATGCTGTTATTGATTAAATATTAAGTATTATGTCTCATTCAGAAAAAATTTTTAAAAAAGAAATTGTTCCTGCCCTCCAAAAGGACCTGAAAATTGCTAATCCGCAAGCTGTTCCTTGTCTTCAAAAAATTGTCCTCAATACCGGAGTAGGGAAAATTGTATCACAAGAATCTAAATTTTTAGAACGCATTGTTGGAGATATGGCCCTCATAGGCGGACAGAAGCCAATTATCGTCAAAGCGCGCCAGGCAATTTCAGGATTTAAGCTTAGAGAAGGAGCTCCTGTTGGCGTTAAAATAACATTGCGGGGCAAAAGAATGTACGATTTTACCGAACGATTAGTTAAGGTTATCTTACCAAGGATGCGTAATTTTCAAGGATTATCGCTAAAATCAATTGATCAAAACCATAATCTGACAATTGGCCTAAAAGATGTTACTGCCTTTCCTGAATTAAGCCATCAGAAGAAAATAGAATATAATTTCGGCTTAGAAATAACTTTTGTAACAAAAGCAAAAACTGGCAACGAGGCGCTGTTATTATTAAAAAAATTAGGATTAATTTTTAAAGAAAACAATTAAAATTATGGCACGTACCGCGCTTATCGTAAAAGCAAATAAAAAACCTAAGTTTTCTACACGAACAATAAGACGATGTTTTCGCTGTGGCAGAAATAGAGGTTATATCGGAAAATTCGGTCTTTGTCGGATATGTTTTCGTGAATTAGCTAATAGGGGAGAAATTCCCGGTGTTAGAAAATCAAGCTGGTAAATCAATAATGACTAATTACTAAATAACTAATTACTAAATGACCAAATTTTAGAAATTAGAAATTAAAAATTAAATTAATATCATGGATCCAATAAGCAACGCTTTAATTATTATAAAAAATGCCTTGATGGCGCATAAAGAGACCTGTTCTTTTCCTGCGTCAAAAATATTAACAGAAATAGTTCGTGTTTTGAAAGAAGAAAAGTATATTGAAAATTTTGAAAGAAAAAGCAAGGCGGACAAACACGAACAATTGGTGTTAAAATTAAGTTACATTAACAATCAGCCTGCGATTACAGAGGTAAAACGTATTAGTCGCTTAGGTAGAAGAGTTTATCTTAAATATCAGGATATTAGGGTTTTGAAATACGGCGTTATTATTCTTTCCACTCCTCAAGGTATTTTAACCGCAAGAGATGCTAAAAAGAAACAAGTGGGAGGAGAAGTTATTTGCGAAATTAAATAAATATATATGTCAAAAATTGGCAAACAACCAGTCATAATTCCCGAGGATATTAAAGTTGAACTGGATCAAAATAAGATAAAAATCGTGGGACCTAAAGGAACTCTTGAAAAATTTTTACCTAAAAATCTTGAATTTAATTTTCGGGAGAATGTCTTGACCGTTAAACCGCTCTCGTCTGATAAGCAAATTAAAGCTCTTTGGGGAACATGGCGCTCGCTTATCAATAATATGGTGATCGGTGTAAAAGACGGTTTTAGCAAAGAACTTGAATATAAAGGCGTTGGTTATAAGGCCGTAGTGGAAGGGGACATGCTTAATCTTGCTTTGGGTTTCTCTCATCCGGTCAACATTAAGGCGCCTGAAGGAATTGATTTTAAGACTGAAAAAAATTCAATTACAATTAGTGGCATTGACAAGGAACTTGTTGGCCAAGTAGCTGCTAAAATAAGAAAACTAAGACCGCCTGAACCATACAAAGGAAAAGGAATAAAATATAAAGATGAGGTTATACGACGAAAAGAAGGTAAAAAAGTAGTGGGATCAGGATTCTAACATTATGAAAAAAAATATTAACCAAAAAAAATCTTTCAGAAAACAAAGGATTCATAGAAAAATGCAAACTTTGGCGCATTGGCCCCGTCTTGTAGTTTTTCGCAGCCTTAAACAGATATCTGCTCAGATTATTAATGACGAAGAGGGTAAAATTCTTGTTTCTGCTACAAGCTTGAAATTAAAATCACTAAAGAAAAAAAACACCAAAACTGAGATCGCCGCAGAGATTGGAAAATTAATTGCAAAAAGGGCCCAAGAAAAAAATATTAAAAAAATTGTTTTTGATAGAAGCGGTTACAAATATCACGGCCGTATCAAAGCATTGGCTGAAGCCGCTAGAAAAGAAGGATTAATTTTTTAAATTTTTTAAGGAGTGAATATTTAATTAGAAATTAAATCATTGGGATTTGATTAGAAATTAGAAATTAGAAATTATATTCCATGTTTGAAAAAATTTTTCGTATTTTCCGCATTAAAGATTTAAGAAAAAAGATTTTCTTTGTTTTGGCTATATTGGCCATTTCTAGGTTGATTGCAGCTATTCCTATCCCAGGCATTGACGCAGAAAAGCTTCAAAGTTTTTTTTCGGGTAATCAATTTTTTGGCATGATTAATGTTTTTACAGGAGGAGCGATGAGCCGAATGTCTATCGCTATGTTGGGGTTAGGCCCTTTCATTACTGCTACTATTATTATGCAGTTGCTAACAATGATTTTTCCCCGCCTTAAAGAAATCTATCAGGAAGCAGGAGATGAAGGAAGAGAAAAATTCAATCAATATGCCAGAATTGCGACTGTGCCATTGGCTATGGTTCAGGCCTTTGGTTTCCTTAATCTTCTTCAAAAACAAGAAGTTATTGGAAATCTTTCCTCCTTAGATCTCTTTACCAATATTATAACTATTACTGCTGGAGCGCTTCTGTTAATGTGGCTAGGAGAATTAATAACGCAGAAAGGCATTGGTAATGGCGTTTCTTTACTTATTTTCGCCGGCATTGTCGGAAGGGTGCCTCTTCAGATAGGTCAAACTATAACGACATGGGACTCAACAGCTGTTTTCTCTTATGTTCTTTTTATCACTATTTCGTTAATTGTTATCTCTAGTGTTGTTTTTATTACAGAAGGTCAAAAAAATATCCCTATATCTTACGCAAAAAGAATAAGGGGACACCGTATGTACGGCGGAGCAAACACCTTTCTTCCTTTAAGAATTAATCAAGCAGGAGTTATCCCTATTATTTTTGCTATTTCGGTTTTGCTTCTTCCTGGCATGATCGCTACTTTTCTTTCAGGAGCATCAAATCCAACATTAGTGCATTTTGCCGCTTCTCTTAACGGCATCTTTCAAAATAAGGTTTTTTATACAATGACATATTTTATTTTGGTAGTTGCTTTTACTTATTTTTATACTGCAGTCACCTTTGACCCAAAAAATGTTGCCGAGAATCTTCAAAAAAGCGGTGGATTTGTTCCGGGAATACGCCCCGGAGATAATACATCACATTATATAGCATACATTTTAAATCGCATTACCCTTGTGGGAGCAATATTTCTTGGATTAATCGCAATTCTACCCATGATAGTCCAGGGATTAACAAAAGTTTCTACTTTTGAATTTATGATTGGTGGCACAGCTCTCTTAATTGTCGTTTCTGTCGTCTTGGAAACTATGAAACAAGTTAATGCCCAGCTTGTTATGAGAGATTACGAAACCTTTTAAATATGAAATCGCTTAATCAAATTATTATTTTGGTTGGTCCCCCCGGTTCCGGAAAAGGAACTCAAGCCGAATTGCTTTCTGAACGGCTTAATCTAAATATTATTCATTTAAGTCAAGTTATTAGAGAAAAATTTGAAAGCGCCCCCAATGATCCCGATGTCATTGAAAGCAAACGAGGTTATAGAGAAGGAAGGTTAACTGATGGCAAGGTTATTGCCATGTGGATAGGGGCTGAAATTAAAAAGCTCGGGAAGGTATTTGTTAGTCAAGGCCTTATCCTTGACGGCGCTGCTCGCACCATTGATGAAGCAAAAGGCTCAATTAAATTATTCAATAAAATCCTTGGCAAGAATAAAGTCAAGGTTTTTTTTATTAACATTTCTTCCGAGGAAACATTGAAGAGAAATTTAAAAAGAATTGTTTGTCAAAAATGCTTAAAACCAATCAATCCCGAATTAATTGGAAAGATTGATAAATGCCCTTATTGTGGCGGTGAATTGGGCAAAAGGGAAATGGATCAAAAAAATATTGTTGAAAATCGTTTAAGGGTTTATGAAAAAGAAACCCTTCCTACTATTAAATACTTAAGAAAACAAGGGCTAGTTATTGATATCAATGGAGAACAGTCAATTGAAGATGTTTATCAAGATATTGTGAAGAAATTAATCTAACTTGAGTGAAGTGAAGAGTTTTTCTAAAAAATTAGAAATAGGGCTCAGAAAAATAACTCTGAATCCTTTTTTTTATAAATAACAAATTTATTTTGGGGAAGTCGGACTTCCCCATATTGGCCTTCTTCAGTATTGATAGTAGGAGAAATCAATGTTAAACTGGAGTTTCTATGAAAATTAAAATCAAAACCCCCAAAGAAATTGATATTATGCGACATAATGGACATGTTCTTGCGTTAATTTTAAAAGAACTAAAAAAAATAGCCAAACCCGGTATTTCGGGAAAAACATTAGAAAATCTTGCTAATAAATTAATTAAAGAACATGGCGGTACGCCTTCTTTCAAAGGATTTAGCGGCTATCCCGCATCTCTATGTTTTTCTATTAACGAAGAGATAGTTCACGCTCTTCCAAGGAAAGATAAGGTTATCAGAGAAGGGGATTTGGTCAGTTTAGATTTGGGTTTTTATAAAAATGGGTTTCATTCCGATGCCGCTATTTCTTTTGCAACCCCTCCTGTAAGCAAAGAGGTTTTAAGGTTGCTAAGCGCTACTAAAAAAGCGCTTGATTTGGCCATAAAGAATATACGGCCAGATACCAGATTAGGGACAATCAGCGCCATTATAGAGAAAACTATTGAAGAACAGGGTTTCTCTGTCATAAAAGAATTGACCGGACATGGTGTTGGCAAGGACCTTCATGAAGAACCCTGCGTTCTTAATTATAGCTCGCATGAATTAGGTCCACTTTTAAAACAGGGAATGACTTTGGCAATTGAACCCATGGCGTCTCTGGGAAGCGATAGGATTAAAAAAGGCAAAGATGGTTTTTCGTACGAAACAAAGGACGGCTCTCTTTCGGCACACTTTGAGCATACTATAGCAATAACTGAAAATGGATGCGAAATTTTAACTCAATATTCATAAATTGATATGGCAATTTTAGCCATTGATTATGGAGACAAAAGAATAGGCATAGCAATTGCGCAAGATGGGTGGATTAAACCACTTGATGTTATTATTAATGAATCAAAAGAAAAAGCAATTGAACAAATTAAAGCGCTTATAGAAAAAAATAAGATAACAAAAGTCGTAGTAGGATTGCCTAAACCGCTAAAAATGACGACAAATGAACGACTTGTCATTACCAAAAATTTTGCCGAACAATTAAAAAATAAGATTTTTGTCCCTGTTGAGTTTTCGAGTGAAATTTTCACCACAAAATTAGCAAAAACTTTTTCTTATGCAAAAAAACAGCAAAAATATATTGACTCTCGCGCTGCCTGTTTTATACTAGAACAGTATTTAAATTCTAAAAAAGATACAAATAAGAAGGAAACAATAAATAAACAGGATTAGTCTCTATGTTTTTATCAAGGTTCCCCGACATATCGTCGGGGGTTCTTATACTAGAGCAATATTTGAAAACAAAACAAGGGGAATGTAAGGAACGATAAATAAACAAGATTAATTTCCATTTTTTATCAAGCCTGCCTGCCGACAGGCAGGGAAGAGCAGAAATCAGAAGATCTGTTTATATTTTGTTCTTTTTTATCTTTTATTTTTTATCTTTTATTTTGTAAATGCCACATCTAATTGTTTTTTTATTATCAATGAGCCCCTTGTCTGAGCTTAGGGGCGCCATTCCTTTGGCTTTATTATATTATAAATTTAGTTTGCCTGAAGCCGTTTTTATTAGCATTTTTGGTAATATTTTAGTAGCTTTCTTGTTGCTCATTACGCTCAATTACTTTATAGAAGATATTATTAATCGTGTAGCTTTTTTAAGAAAAATTGTTGATTGGGTTTTTGAAAAAACGAGAAAACGCCATAAGGCCAAATTTACAAAATGGCAAGATTTAGCATTGATAATTATTGTGGCCATTCCTTTGCCATTCACTGGCGCGTGGACAGGAGCTTTGGCTTCTTATGTTTTCGGCGTTCCCTTAAGAAGATCTTTTCCTTTAATCACTTTAGGAGTACTCATTGCCGGAATTATAGTAACATTATTAACAGTAAATGGTATTTATATTTTCAGTTAAATAAGATAAAATAAGGAAACAAAATAACTTGAAATTTTGTATTTTATAGAATTAGAAAAATATTAATTTTTGACGGAATAATATGAATAAATTTTATATAATCGCCAACTGGAAGATGAACCCCCGCTCCGAAAAAGAGGCAAAAAACTTAATAGAGGGCATAATTCCGGCCGTTAAATCCGTGAATAAAGAAAAGATCAGCATCGTCCTCCTTCCTCCGTTCACATGGCTAAAGGTTTCTAAAGATATTTTGAGTCAAAATTCTGGATTATTTGAATTAGGCGCTCAAAATATTTTTTGGCAAAATGAAGGAGCTTATACGGGAGAAATATCTCCTGCTATGATTAAAGATTTGGGATGTAAATATATTCTTATTGGACATTCTGAAAGACAAATATACTTTAATGAAAATGAAGAAATGGTTAAGAAAAAACTGGAAATTGCGCTAAAAAATGAACTGATACCCATTTTGTGTCTTCATTCCAAAACACCAGAAGAGGTTATCGCTGAATTAAATTTTTTGGTTAGTAATGTCAAAGATAAGCTTAACCAGATTATTTTTGTTTATGAGCCCACTGAAGCCATTAGCACTCAAGGCGGAGAAGTGCCTCCCAAAGACAAGCTTCTTCAAATTAAAGAGGCATTTGAACAAGTTTTGGGACAAGACAAAAAATTACTTTACGGAGGAAGCATTAATGCCCAAAACATCAAAGAACTTACAATTGATATTGGCTTTGACGGAGCATTGGTGGGAGCAAAAAGCTTAATAATTAAAGAATTCTCAGCTATTATTCGTCAATTTGTTTAATATGTTAAAAAAAATAACTAATCTTAATTTAGAGGCCAAGACAGTCTTGCTTAGAACTGATTATAATGTGCCTTTGACAGGCAAAACAATCAATAAATATAGCTTTTGGCGCATTAAAGCAACATTCAAAACAATAAGGTATTTAGTAAATAAAAAGAGTAAGATTATTATTGTGTGCCATTTGGGCAGACCCGATGGAAAAGTGGTAGAAGAATTAAGAATTGAACCTATTGCGCGATTTTTGGCTAAATCATTGAAAAGAAAATTAATTATTTATAATAATCAAGCTTCTTCTTACGACCAAGAGTTAAAAAGAATTACTCAAATAGTTTACTTTATGCCAGCTTCCCGTCAAGATTCCCCACGACATTACGTCGGGGGGGTTCTTCGAAATATGCAAGCAGGTGATATCTTAATGTTAGAAAATATTCGCTTTCATCCTGGAGAACAAGCGCTAAGTCAGGTATTCGCCGAAAAACTGAGTAATTTGGCAGATGTTTTTATTAATGATGCTTTCGCTAGCGCGCATCGCAAAGAAACTTCTATTACTCTTATTGCTAAAATATTGCCATCAGCAGCAGGCTTCTTGCTACAAAAAGAAGTTAAGGCGCTTAACAATATTAAAAAGAACCCGCGCAAACCCCTAATTTTTGTTATGGGCGGAGCTAAAGCTAAAACTAAAACGAAGCTTATTCAAGTATTTCTTTCTAAGGCGGACGGGGTTTTGGTCGGGGGAGTTTTGGCCAATACTATATTAGCTGCTCAAGGTATTGCTGTGGGAAAATCAATAATAGACAAAGAAACTGCTAAATCAATAAACGGACTTGAAATTACTAATATTAAGCTTCATCTTCCCGTAGATGTAATTGCGTCTCCAACTAAAGATGGAAAAAGCCCTGTTGCGCTCAGGCCCGTTGGCAATGTAGGAAAAGAAAATATGATCTTAGATATAGGTCCTGACACAATCTTGCTTTTTAAAACTATTATTGAAAAAGCAAAAATGATTATTTGGAACGGTCCTATGGGATATACTGAAGTAAAAAAATTTAAACATGGCACCGATGAAATTTTAGAAGCGATTATCAAAAATAAGAGTGCTTATAAAGTTATTGGGGGAGGAGAGTCCATTGTTTTAGTCCATCAACATAAAGTTTCCCAAAAAATAGATTTCATTTCAACTGGCGGAGGATCTCTTCTTAAATTTTTAGCGGGAGAAAAACTTCCTGGAATTGAGGCACTAATAAAGAATAAAAACATTAATTTTTGACGGAAGAGTAAAAAAATGAGATTATATAATAATAAAGACAAAGAGTTGTTGAGCATTATTAAGTCTATATTTCAAAATCTTGAAGATCGCTATGTTTTTTTTGGTTTGGGAGTTAATGCTTTTAATCGTCTGGGTCCGGAAAGTTTTATTCCTCACTATAGAATTATTAGTCTTAGAGACCCTTTGGAGAATAAGTTTATTGAAGAAGATGTTGAAATTTTTTCTCTTGAGAAAAATCTTAAATCCAAGCATATTAACGCGCCGCGCAATTCTAATACCCTAATGAAGGATCTAAAAACTCAAAAATACATTCAAAGATTTAAGCATAAACAGCCTGTTTTTTTTGTTTACAAGCCATTTGTTTCAATGCAAAAAATTGTTAGAGAAAATAAATGGATTCTTTGCGCTAATTCATATAAATTTGGCAAAAAACTTTTTGAAAACAAAATTTATTTTAGAAATATCCTACAAAAATTAAATTTACCTGTTCCTCCTGGAGAAGTTATTAAAAGTCCCGGCATTCTCGTTAAAGACTTTGCTAAGTTAGAAAAGAAATATGGCCTGCCAATGGTGATCCAACATCCTACCAGAGGAGGGGGAAGAGGCACTTTTTTTATTAATAGTAAAAAAGAAGCTAAACAAATTTTACCTAACTTAGAAGATAACACGCTTGTCTTAAAATATATTAAGGGCCCGTCTCCCAGCATTACCGGCTGCGTCACTCCTTGGGGGATAGCTTACACCTACCCTCAATATCAAGTTTTAGACCAAGAAGCATGTTATAATTTAAAAATTAAAACAGGCAATGGTCTTTGGTGTGGACATGATTGGACATTTTCTCGTGATAAATTTGACGAAAAGACGCTTCAAAAAATTTATAACGCTACAATTGATATAGGAGAATATTTAAAATCTCAGGGATACAAAGGAATTTTTGGGTTGGATTTTATTCAAGACAAATCCACGCAAGAGTTCTATATTGGAGAATGCAATCCTAGGCTACTTGGTTCATTTCCTGTTCTCACAATGATCCAAACAAAAAACGAAGAAATCCCTATAGCTGCTTTACATTTTTTATCATTTCTCAAATTAAATCCACAGCAACATAATATTATGCGACATATCTTTGGCGATATTGTTGCTCAAATGAAATCTCCTAAAATTGGCGCTCAGCTGATACTGCATAACAAAGAAGGCAGATGGGTGAAGAATGAAAAAGAAATTAAGCCAGGAATTTATACATTACGCAATAACCATCTGATTTTTTTAAGAGAAGGATATCTTCTCTCTCATTTAAAAAGTAGAGAAGAGTTCTTTGTTAGCGACGGAGTGCCTCATAAAATGTCTCCTTTTAGTCCTAATAGAAGAATTATGCGATTCGTGACCCTAAATCAAGTACTCAAAAACTATAAAACTCTGACACCTTGGGCGAAAAGCGCAACGAATGCAATTTATAAAGAATTAAAATTAAAACCCGTACGGTTTTTTGCCTTAAAGAGATTTTTTAATCCTCATTTCATGGCAAAAGGATAGATAAGGAGGTGATAGCAGTAAAAAAAAGAAAGCGTGAAAGATTGAACGACGCACATTGTAGCTTATGCGACATCTTTAAGTTTTTAATCGCGAACTACTTACCTTCTCCTTTTAAATAAAAACCTTCAAAAAAACAACGCGCGAGAATCGTTTCTCGCGCATTTTTATTATCCGTTTGATAGTATATGTCTCTTTCTACTGTTCGTTCTCTACATATATCAAATTATTCTTATATTCGTTGCATTTTAAAAAAAGAAAGGATTAAAAATTCATTTTTCTAACGAAAGAGAAAAAAGGTAAAAAATAGGGTATAGAGGGAATAAAAAAAGCGAAAAAATTTTTGGATAAAAATCTTTTTCTTTATATTTTTTAAAAATAGTTAATTCTCTTCCATTCTACTCTTACCTCTTACCTATGTCGCATAATTTTAAGGTTGGCTTTTGCGCGCTTTTGCCCTCTTCTCCGTAATATTTATTAAATGCTAAATTAATTAATTGATCTAAAAGTTCACTATACCCTACTCCCGATGCTTGCCACAGTTTCGGATACATACTAATCTTGGTAAATCCAGGAATTGTATTTATCTCGTTTAGATAAAGTTTTTTTGTTGTTTTATCCAAAAGAAAATCAACTCGCGCCATTCCCGAAGCTTTAATGGCTTTAAAAGCTGTAATGGCCGTATGTTGTATCTGTTTTGTTTTTATTTTGGAAAGTTTGGCTGGAATAATTAATTCAGATTTATTATCAATATATTTGGCCTCATAGTTATAAAATTCGCGAGAAGCAATAATCTCTCCGGGTACTGACGATTTGGGATTATCATTTCCTAAAACCGAACATTCAATTTCCCTTGCATCTATTCCCTGTTCAATGATTACTTCCCTGCTATAATAAAAAGCAAGAGAAATTCCCTTTGTTAGTTCTTCGTGATTGCGCGCCCTGCTAATACCAATGCTTGAACCAAGATTAATGGGTTTAACAAATATAGGATAAGAAAGTTTTTTTTCAATCTTTTCAATTAAATTTTTTTTCTCCTTTTCCCATTTTTCTTTTTTAAAAGAAAGCCAAGGAACAATTAAAATTCCAGATTTTTCAAAAATTATTTTTTGAATTCCCTTGTCCATCCCAATAGCCGAGGGCAAAACCCCCGCGCCTACATAGGGAACATTTAAAATCTCAAGCATGCCTTGCATCGCGCCATCTTCGCCGTAATGACCGTGAAGAACAGGAAAGACAACATCAATACATTCATTCTTCCTAACAAGTTCTTTTGTTATTATTTCTTTTCTAATTAAAGCCGGCAAAAGTTTTTTTGAATCTTCAATGTTAAGCCATTTGCCAAATTGGTTAATAGCAACGGGAATAATATCGTATTTTTTCTTATTAAGGGCGGAAATAATTGAAGAAGCTGATTGAATGCTAACTTTATGTTCAGCCGATTTCCCTCCAAAAAGGACCAATACTCTTTTTTTATGTCGCATAATGTTTAGCGCTCCGTTAAATATTTGTTGAAATTAAAAAGACAGCTGACATATATTGGAGGCTCAGCCTCCAACATATTTCTCTCTTCGGAATAACATACCGCATTTATTAAAGATAGTTAAGCGGATTTAAAGTTCCGTCAAAATAATTGAAATAAACTTGGTCATTTTTTAAATAAGTAAAAAATTTATAATAAACGCTAAAATGCAAATGCGAACCCGTAGAAAAACCAGTTGAACCTTCATAGCCAATAACATCCCCGGCATCCACACCTTCCCCTACTTTGAGAAAACTGGGCTTTATCATGTGAGCATAAAGAGTTACCATCCCATTTTTATGTTTAAGCGTTATCCAGTTTCCCCAACCCTTATTATGCCCTAAAATTAACACTTCCCCATCAGCTGCCGCTTTTACGGGCGACCCAAGTCCAGCCGACATATCAATACCATTATGTCCCGCTCCTCCATAAGCGCCACTCCGCGCGAAGTCGGTCATACCATACCCTTGTGTCAAAATTGTATGATCCTCCGGCCAACGAAAAATTTTCACACCTGCTGGAGGAATTTTTCCAATTTCGCTATAATAAAGAAAATTTTTGCGTCTTTCTACTTCTTTTTCAAGCTCAGCCATTTCTTTGAGAAGTTTGGCTTTTTCTTGTAGCGTAATGGAAAATAATTTTTGATATTTCTCTTCTTCTCCTTTTGTTGCGTTAAGTAATTCTCTTTGAGAAGAACGATCTTGACTAAGAGCATATTCTTGAACGGTTGTTCTTTGTTTGAGTTCTTCTAATTGTTGTTTCTCTTTTTTTGAAGCTGTTTTTTTATCTTCAAGCGCATTTTTTAGATTCTTGACTTCCGCTAATGATTCGTTGAGGCCTTTATGAACAAGGTTAATATATTGCGTTTGGCTGAAAAATTCAGAGAATTGCTTGTCTTCAAAGAAGATTTCTATCAAGCTCTTTTTATCAAAATCATTGATAATGCGAATCATACCAGTCAAAATATTTTTTTTCTCATTTATGTTTAAAAAGGTTTTATCAATCTCTATTTCTAAGCTTTGAATTAAGAGGTTCTTAAGTTTGATTTCTTGAGAAGTCAGATAAACATCATTCTCTAACTTTGCAATGCTACTATTAAGAATGCTAATTTTATTAGCCAATGAATTGATGGCTTTATTTTGTTCATTAATATTTTCTTGATAGACGCGCGATTTATTCTCTAATCTTTCTGTTTCTTTTTCTATATTAGCCATTTCTTCCTGAATCTCGTCCAAAGTAATTGCCCTGCTACTCAACAAAAAACAATAATTAAAAGAAATTACTGTTAAAAATATCGTCAAAATTTTAAAAAAAGAAAAACGCATTTATAAATGATGAATTACTCATTATTCGCTTTGCTAATTGCTTTTTTAATCCTTTTTATGCTTTCTTTTTTGCCTAAAATCGCCGCCACATCAAAAGGACTGGGAGAGGCATTAAGTCCCGTAAGAGCAACTCTCAATGGCCACAAAAGACAGCCGCGGTCTTTGTTAAATTCTTGGGCTTTCTTCAATAAAATTAATTCTAAATTATCTTTTTTAAATTGAATATCACCCAAATCATTAAACGTTTTAAGGCTTTCTTTTAAGCTTTCTTTAATGTCTTCTTTCGTCATTTGCTTCCAACAAAGCAAGATTTGTTCATATTGCGGTTCATCAAAGAAAAATTTCGTATCTCTCTCAAGATCGCTCAACTTTTTAAGCCGTCCGCGGGAGACCATACTAACCTTAGTAAGATATTCTTTGTTTTCGTTATGGCCCTTTAAGTATTTCAGCGCCATTTCTAAATACTTCTTCTCCGGAAAATTTCTAATGTAATAACCATTAATCCATTCTAACTTATTCAGATCAAAAATAGCTCCTGATAACTGCGCCCTTTTAAGTGAGAAGTTTTCAATAAGCTCAGATAGAGAAAATATTTCTTGGTTTGTGCCTGGGTTCCACCCTAAAAGCGCCATAAAGTTAATCATTGCTTCCGACAAATAACCATTCTCTTTGTAATCTTTAAGGGAAACAGTATTGTGCCGTTTAGAGAGCTTAGTCTTGTCAGGTCCAAGAATTAGAGCTAAATGAGCGTAGCTCGGAGAAGAAAAACCAAGCGCTTGCGCCAATAGCAACTGTTTGGGAGTATTTGATATGTGGTCTTCTCCTCTAATTACATGACTAATGCGCATTTCATAATCATCAACTACAGCCGCAAAATTATATAAAGGTTCGTCAAGATTTTTGGCAATAGAAAAATTACCAATAATTTCCGTATCAAATTTAACCCTGCCCCGAATGAGATCTTTGAAAACTATCTCTTTTTTCCGAGGAGTTTTGAAGCGAATGACAAAACTTTCTCTATTGCTAATTTTTTCCTTAATTTCTTTATCGCTTAAATCACCGCACTTACACCAATGAACGCTCCTTTTTGTTATTAACAAGTCTGTCTCGCTTTTTTTGCAAAAACAGTAAAATGCTTTATCTTCTTCAAGAAGTTGTTTGAGATATTTTTTATAAATCTCTATTCGTTCTGATTGGCGATAAGGACCATATTTACCGCCAATAACAGGTCCCTCGTCTCGCTTTAAGCCAAGCCAATCAAGGCCATCAATAATATCCTGCTCAAAATATCTTTGAGAACGTTTTTTGTCTGTATCTTCAATCCGTAGAATAAAACTTCCCTCATGTTTTTTAGCAAAAAGAAAATTAAAAAGAGCTGCGCGCGCAGTTCCAATGTGAAAAAGTCCTGTGGGAGAGGGCGCTATTCTAACTCTAATTAATTTTTTTTCGCTTTGATCAGGTTTTATTGGCATAAGTTTGAAATACAAAAATCATTCTCAATACTTATTTATTATATCATAAAATATGGAGTAGAAGAACCTTAATAAAAAAACGAAAAAGCCCTTACTGTTGATACATAAGGGCTTTTGATCTTCAGTCCAACATACATTTTCCAAAGAAATAAATATCATGTTTTGTAATTCCTTCAATAACAGGAAATTTATCGGAAAAAGTATTGATATCGCTTGAACGGTCTAAAACATGAATGCCTAAATTTTTTAGAAGCAAATTTATTTCTCCTTGAGAAAAGGAATCTGCGCCAAGTCCATAAACACACCTTCCTTTTTGAGTCTCCGGAGTTAGAATGATAACTTTTCCCAAAAAAACAAACTTGGTAATCGGCTCAGATATTCTTTTCTTTTCCTTAGGATAAGATATATGAGCAAATTCAATCGCTATAACTGCGCCATTGGGAAGTTTTTTTAAACTTAAAACAATTTCTGTAAAATTACGGCCATTGATTAAAGGTTTATGGGGATTATGCTCTTTGTCGTAACGCCAAGCTAATTTTTGTTCTGGCTTAAGCCCTTTTGCGCTGTTGCGATAGCCCGTTAAATATGTTCTTGGAGATGTGCAGTCCTGGATTGCTTGGCTTGCCCATGTCAAGAGAGATTTTTCTCTTTGATTAACCCTAATCTTTTTTACTGCCATGAGCAAAGAACACGTTTTGTCTTGTTCACATTTAGTGTTAATTCTTGTAAATCGCGACATCGCTAACCTCCTTTTTTAAAGAACTTCGTCAATTCTTATCTTCTATCTTTCCACTTTTTCAAAAAAAATCAAGAATTATTCATCACTCCTAAAATTAGATTTGCAATATCTTTGGCGGCATTGGGCTTGGCAAATTTTTGGGCGAATTCAGCCATAAGAGCTAATTTCTTTTCATTGTTTAATAAGTCATTAATATCTTTTAAAAAAATATTTTTCTTCAGGTTTGGCTTTTCTACCACTAAACAAGATCCTGTCTTCATATAGGCATAGGCGTTCTTTCTCTGATGGTCCGATGCTGAACCAATTAAAGGAATTAGAACTGACGGCTTGCCTACTTGAGCAATTTCAAAGATCACGCTTGCTCCTGCTCGAGAAATTATGATATCTGAAGCGCAATAGGCCGTTTTTAAATCATTTTCTTCCATAAAAGGGTATGCTTTATAATTTTGAAATGAAATTTTAGAATTATTCTCTTGAATATGATTATTGTATTTTTCTTGAATTTTTTTCTTAAATTCAGGAAAATTCTTTTTACCAATAACATGAATAAGGGAAAATTTAACTGCCAAAACAGAAATTAAGTTAAAAATTAACTCGTTTATCTCATCAGAACCCTGAGATCCTCCTAAAATAAAAATTGCTTTTTTATTAGAATCAATTTTAAGTTTTTGCTTTGCCTTAATTTTGTCCCCTTCATTGCATTTAAAGTCTCTGGTAGGATTTCCTGATAGACGCGCGGAAGATAATGAAAGATAATCTGTGGTTTCCTTGAATGAAATTAATGTTAATTTTGCCCATCTGCTAAAAATTTTAGTGATTAATCCGGGAGACACATCCGATTCATGAAGAACAATGGGAATCCTTTTTATTAAAGCTATTGCCCCTACAGGTAATGCTCCATACCCTCCTTTCAGAAAAACCAAATTTGGTTTAACTTTAGATATAAAAATAAATGCCTGAATTGCGCCAATTAAAATTTGAAAAGGCGAGATTAAATTTTTAAAAGAAAAATAACGCCTTAGTTTGCCGCTTATAATCTTCTTAGGAATAAATCCTTCTTCTCTGATTACGTTAAAATTTTTTTTATTTGGCAGGGCAAAATAAAACTCTGTGCCTATGTTTAGATTATTTTTTACAAGTTCTCTCGCTATAGAAATAACTGGATAAAGGTGTCCACCTGTCCCCCCGCCAGCAAAAACTATTTTCTTTTTCATATATGCTTTACCTTTATGAAATAATTAAAATGAAATTTCCTTTACTCTTTCTTTATGATCTTGTTTTGGTATAACAAGAAATATTAAACAAAATTCCAAGAGACAAAAGAGTGACTAAATAAGAAGACCCTCCATAGCTAACTAAGGGCAATGTCATGCCAGTTAAGGGAGATAACCCAGAAATAGCCGCAATATTGATAAATGCCTGATAAATAATTAAAGAACTAATCCCGATAGCAAGCAAAAAACCAAAATCATCAGGCGCTCTCTTGGCAATGCGCATCCCCCTGAAAAATAAGGCCAAATAAGAAAAAACTAAAATAACTCCCGCAACTAATCCCATTTCTTCAATTAAAACTACAAAAATTGAATCTCCAATAACTTCCGGTAAATATCCTGTTTTTTGAAAACTTTGGCCATATCCTTTTCCCAAAATTCCTCCTGAACCAATACCAATCAACGCTTGACGAATTTGATATCCTGATGCTAAGGGATCTTCGCCGGGAGACAAAAAAGATTTAAGTCGCGGCAGGCGATAAGAAGAGAAAAAAGTAAAAAACAGAAAAAGGATAATGCCAAGGATTGCTATAACAGCAAGATATCTTTTTTTTGCGCCCGCTAAGAAAAGAAGCAGATAGCTGCATCCTAAAACAATCATAAGGCCGCCCATATCCGGTTGTAAAAGAAACAGAACGGCTAAAAAAGCATTTATCATCAAAAAGGGGAAGATTGTTTTTGGAAGAGAATTAATTTGTTTTTTTCTCTTAGAAAGCCACGCTGACAAATAAATAATAACTCCTAATTTTGCAAACTCCGACGGTTGAAAAGATAGATTTCCAAATCCCAGCCATCTGGTTGCTCCTTTTGATTCCATTCCATAGCGAGGTAAAAAAAGTAGAATCAGAATTAATAAAGACAGGACGAATATAGGAAAGGAGATTTTTTTCCAAAAACTGTATTTAAACTTAGTGGCCGAAAAAAACAACCCAAGCCCTATTAATGTTCCGAAAATAAACTGATGCTTAAGATAATAGTAATTTTCTCCGGCCTTCATTTGAGATTTAACTAAAGAAGCGCTAGCAAGAATTAATAAGCCGCAAAATATTAAAAAAAGTATTAGAAAAAACAAGGTTTTGTCGGGTTTATGCTTGGAAGTCATGGAACATGCGTTTGTGTTATTTCTTTAATCGCTGCAATAAATTGTTCCCCCCTATCAAATTCATTTTCAAAAAGATTAAAACTCGCCGCGCCGGGAGAAAGCAATACTATGTCACCTTTGTTAGCCGCGTTTACCGCTATTTTTACCGCTTCTTTCATATTATTTATATCTTTTCCCACCACCAACCGCGCAAGTTTTATTTTTGACGCTAAGGATATTTTAATCTCTTGATATAGTTTCTCTGAAGCATTTCCATTAATTAATATAAGTTTCTTCACTCCTTTGATTATCACATCTGATAAATCTTTATAGTTTAAATTTTTATCTTGGCCTCCCGCAATTAAAATAATTTTCTTTTTATTGCCAAAACTTTTAATTGCCGCAATAACTGCGTCTGGAATAGTTGCCGTTGTATCGTTGTAAAATTTAATTGATAAGAATCTGCCAATATATTCTAATCGGCCTTTCTGCGCTGAAAAATTTTTAATAACTTTCCTGATGATCTTGTTTGGCAAATGATAAAGCTTAGCAATAGTGATAGCTGCCAAAACATTGTAAAGATTGTGCTCTCCCTTAAGTTTTAGGTCATTGATTTTAATGATAGGTTCCTCTTCGTTTTTATAATAGAATGATCCTCTTTTTATATAGGCGCCGAGATTTTGCGCAGGAATTGTTTTATTTGAATTCCTACTGAAAAAGATAACTTTGCTCCTGGCCTCATTTTCAAAACTTTTGACAATGCGATCGTCATAATTCAAGATTAAAAAATCCTTTTTTTTCTGATAATGAAAAATGCTTTTTTTTGCATCAACATAGGCCTGAAAATTTTTATAGCGATTAAGGTGGTCAGGAATGAGATTAAGAATTACTGCTATTGACGGACTCTTTTTGTGAGAAACAATGTCATCAAGTTGCCAACTAGAAAGCTCTAAAACACAAAGGGATTTTTTATTTAGTTTTTTTAGCTCGCTTAAGGCGGAAATTCTAATATTGCCTGCTAAATAAACTTTATCCAGGCGCGATGAAAGAAGTTTGTAAACTAATACAGCCGTCGTAGACTTTCCTTTACTGCCAGTGATTCCTATGATCGGACAAGGACAAACCTCAAAGAAAATACCAATATCCGTATCAATGGGAATATTGTGTTTCTTGGCAATATCTAAATAGCGTGAATCAGGGTCAATTGCCGGATTTTTAATGATTAAATCAGTTTCGCTAAAATCTTCGCTTCTATGCTGGCCTAAAATGAATTGAATGTTTTTGTATTTTTTTAAATAATTTAGGGAAAGTTTCAATTTTTGGGCAGATTTTAGGTCCGTCACCAAAACTTTTGCTCCTTGTCTTGCCAAAAACTCAGCGCTTCCCACTCCCCCGCCGTGAAGGCCTAATCCCATTACAGTAACTTTTAAATTTTTAAAATTTTTAATCATAATTTATGAACAAGGTTCTTTTTTTCCAATTAGAAATTAAGTTATTGTTCCACGTTTCTAGCTATTATTTCTTTCCCTAAAAATATTTTACTTAATTCCTGAAATCTTAGGGGAAAATCAGTCACCCAAAATTCTTCTTTTTTATTTTGCTTCCCAATTAATTGATCGTTATTAAAAGTTAAACTATCAACCAATATTTTTGCCGGATCAATTAGTTTAATCTGCAAACCCAAAACCTTCTCAATCTGTTTTCTGATAAGACTATAGTGAGTACATGAAAGAATAAGTCCTTCTGCCTCCTGTTTCTTAAGGGGCGCGAGATAGTGTTTAAGAATAGAAAATGTTTCGGGCCTATCAACCCATCCTTCTTCTATTAATGATACTAATAAAGGACAAGGTTGAGAAATGATTGCGCAAGAATTGATTTTTTTTTCATAAATACCCGATTGGATAGTCGCTCTTGTCCCTATTACTCCTATGCGATCAAGGTTAAGGCGCAAAACTTCTTTGACTGTTGGCGTAATAACATCATAGATTGGAATTCCTTGAAATTCTTTTCTTAAATAATCTGCCGCTAAAGCTGACGCGGTATGACATGCGATGATAATGATTGTTGCGCCTTGATTTAACAAAAAACGGGTATTTTTATAAGCATAATCCTGGATACTTTCTTTGCTTTTATCTCCATAAGGAAAATGAGCCGTGTCTCCTAAATAAATAAAGCCTGCCTCAGTAAACCTTTTTTTAAGCAGGGTAACAACGCTTAGTCCGCCAACACCTGAATCAAAAATACCAAACATTTTAGTGATAACCTAAAAGATAAATAATTAACCCAATGGAAGCCATTACTCCAGCCAAAATCCAAAATCTCATTGTAACTTTTGATTCGTGCCATCCCTTTGCTTCAAAATGATGATGAATCGGAGTGGAAAGAAAAATTTTCCGCCCAAATATCTTTTTGGAGCTCACTTGCAAAATTACAGACGAAGATTCAAGAACCAAAATAAAAGCAATGAAAGGTAAAAGAAGGGCAGTATTCGTCAACATAGCTATAATTCCCAAGGTTACGCCCAAGCCCATTGAACCAGTATCTCCCATAAAGAACATGGCAGGATAAATATTGTACCAAAGAAAAGCCAAAAGCGCTCCGATAATTGCCCCGCAAAAGGCCGCCAAGTCCATTCTTCCCTGAATAAAGGCAATTATGCCAAGGGCGATGAAGGCAATCATCAGCACGCCGCTTGCTAATCCGTCAAGCCCGTCAGTTTCGTTTGTTGAAAATGTAGTTGCCACTATAACGAAAATAAAAACAGGAAGATACCAAAGGCCAATATAAAAATTGCCTAAAAAAGGCAAGCTGATAAGGTCCCATTCAAGTTTATAATAAAACCACCAAGCGCCAAAACTTGCTACCATTGTATAGAGAATAATTTTTTCTCTTACCCTTAATCCCCCGCCCCTGACGCCTATTCCTAAAATACCAAGAACATCATCAATCATTCCCAAAAAAGCGCAAACTAACATTGACCCGAGAGGCAAGAGCGTTTCTGCTCGAGAAAAAAAATTAATATTTTCTAAATAAGTCCCTTGCCCCAATCTGCTGATTAAATTAAAAATTATCATAACAATTACAACCGTTCCCCAAACTAAAATTCCTCCCATTGTGGGCGTGCCTTCTTTCTTTTTATGAAGCCGCATAAAAATTGGCACATTGCTCCGTGAAATTTTTTTAACCAATTTATGGCGGCGCAAAAAATTTCCCAAAAGCGGAGTAAAAAAAAGCGCTACAAGAAAACTCGCCACTACTGTGATAATTAGTCTAATAATTTGTAGAGTTAAATCGTCCATAAGGTATGTGAAAGATATAATTTCTAATGACTACTAAGTTTTATAGCTTTTCATTCAAAGACATACGCCTTATTTACCCAATTAATTAATTTTTCCATTTCTGCCGCGCGATTTGATGAACCTAAAATAATTAAAACAACTTGATCTTGAGAAAAATTTTTAACAATCAACATACATCCCTGGGCCAAATCGGTGTGGCCTGTTTTGCTTATTAAAATATCATTAGAAATTTTTTCTAAAAGTTTATTGGTGTTATAAAGATTAACCTCTCTGCCCGCACGGGAAAAAATTGTTTTAATTTTAAGAACTGAACTTTCAAAAATTTTATTATTATCCTCTAAAAGCGCGTGCGTTATTTTTAACAAATCCCAAGTATCGGAAAAATTGTCACCGTCAAAGCCGATCGGATTAGAAAAATGCGTGTTAGAAAGACCTATCTCGACCGCTCGGAGGTTCATTAATTCAACAAAATTCTTAGCTTTCCCCTGTTTTATTAAAACGGGCTCTAAAGACCGCACCAATAAAGAAATAGCTTCATTGCTAGAGCTAATTAGGGAAGCAGCTAACAGATCTTCTACTCTATATTCTTCGTTTTCCTGAAAAATATTTCCGTGCCCTTCAACAGACAAATCTTCTTTTTTAAAACAAAGCCAATCTTCAAAATAATCCTTATACTCGCTAACTATAACAGTTGTCATTAATTTAGTTAAGCTAGCGATAGGAAAATTTTGAGTAATTTTTTTTTCAAATAGAACTTTTTCTTTATTTAAGTCGTAAACCAAGACCGATGAAGCAGACGTGTCAAAATCTTCGGTGGACCAATCGCGCCTTGGATAATAATTTTCTGCGGTTTTTCTTTCTTGGAGCATTGCCTGATTGAGGTTTTCTTTATTCATTGCGGTAGCAGAAAAAATCTTTCCAGTTTGATTTTCTGTTAACTTAAAAACATCAGCAATCTCGCTTAAGGAAGCATTAAAAAAAATAACATTATCTGAAACAATCTTCGTCTCAATTGACCAAAGAGTAATGATTAAGAAAAAAAGCAAAATTTCAGAATATAAGATTTTCATGATTAGCGGCGAATTTCCTTAAAGAGAAGGTATGGATGCAAGATGTCAGGTATTTTGACAGACCCATCTTTTTGCTGATAATTCTCAAGGATTGCGACCATAATTCTTGGACTTGCCAATGCTGTATTGTTTAAAGTGTTGCAATATTGGATTTTGCCTTCTTTAGTGCGATAGCGTATTTTTAAACGGCGCGCCTGAAAATCACCATCATTTGAAGCAGAATGAGTCTCGCGATACCCATCCCAATAAGGCATCCATGTATTAATGTCATAGCGCTTCTTGTTAGGAAAACCAAGATCGCCTAAACAGTTTATTACCACTTCGTATGGTAATTTTAAATCCTGAAGTATTTCTTCGCTTAAATGAACAAGTTTTTGATGTTCTTCTTCGGCTTGATCGGGCTTACAGATGACAAAAAGCTCTACCTTATTAAATTGATGCACTCTAAAAACGCCTTTTGCTGTTTTTCCATAAGCGCCGGCCTCTCTCCTAAAACAAGTAGAAAAAGACACATAATAAAGGGGTAGTTTATTTTCATCAATAATTTCATTGGAGCGGTAGGATGCCAATCCCACTTCTGCCGTCCCTGCTAAATAAAGTTCATCTTTATTGATTTTATAGACCTCATTTTCATCGGCCGGAAAAAATCCTGTTCCTACCATTGCCTCTTCTTTAACTAAACTGGGAACAATTAAATAATGAAATCCCTTCTCTTGCGCCTTATCAAGGGCAAAATGCATAAGAGCCATTTCTAAAAGCGCGCCCTCGTTTTTTAAATAGTAAAATCCGCTACCAGAAACCTTTGCCCCTCTTTTTAGATCAATAATATCCAACGCTTCGGCGAGAATTGTGTGATCTTTAAAAGGAAAATCAAACTTTTGCGGTTCGCCCCATTTGCGAATGACTTGATTGTCTTCTTCTCCTTCTCCATCAGGAACTTCAGCGTCAGGAATATTTGGTAAAGAAAGGAGAAGTTTGTTTAATTCAAGTTTGATTCTTTTAAGCTCCGGCTCTTTCTCTGACAAAATGGCCTTAATGGATTTTGCTTTTTTAAGGTCTTTTTCTTTTCCTGTCGCGCTAATATTATTTTTTTCTTTTCTTAATTCTTCAATGTCATGGGTTAAATTTCTCCATTTCTCGTCAATTTTTAACAAGTTTTCTACATCAAAACCGATGGCTCTTCTTTGAAGCATTTTTTCTACAAGCTTTTGGTTATCGCGGATAAAATTAATATCTAACATAAATTAATTATTCCTTAATTTTGAATTTTGAATTTTAAGTTTTAATTTTTCTTTGGTCTCATTAAGGGAAAAAGAATAACCTCTTTTATGCTTAAACTATTTGTCAATAATGCCGCTAATCTATCTATTCCCATTCCCCATCCCGCGGTTGGCGGCATTCCGTATTCAAGAGCTTCTATAAAATCTTTGTCATAAGGATGAATTTCTTTTTCCCCTTCCTGGGCGCGTTTTTTCTGTTTTTCAAATCTTTCTTTCTGCTCTAAAGGGTCATTTAATTCCGAATAAGCGTTAACTATCTCCAATCCTTCAATAATTAGCTGAAAACGGGCTGCTACATTATTATCTTTTTCTGCGCGCTTAGCTAACGGTGAAATAGGCAAAGGATGATGAATGAGGAAAAAGGGGTAATCTATCTTTTTGAGACAAATTTTCTTAAAAACTTCGTCAATCAATGTCCATTTGTCTCCTTCTTTAATTTTCTTTAATCCTTTTTTCGCAAGAAGCGCCTGAAGTTCTTTCTTGTTTGTCTTATTGCAGTCTATCCCCGCCATGTCTTTCAAAACATTTTGATATTCTAACCGTGATAAAGAATTATTAAGATATTTACTAATCTTTTTTGAAAAATCTTCTTCAGGAAAAACTTTAAGAATTTTGCGAAACATATCTTCTGTAAAATCCATAAGTTTTTCATAGTTAGAATAAGCCCAATAAAATTCAAGTTCTGTAAACTCAGGATTATGAGAAGAATCAATACCCTCATTGCGAAAACATCTGCCAATTTCATAAATCTTATCAAGACCACCTATAATTAATCTTTTATGGTAAAGCTCGGGAGCAATTCTCAAATAAAGTTCAATGTTTAAAGCATTAAGCTCAGTTTTGAAAGGACGCGCTAAAGCTCCTCCTGCCTGATTTTGCAAAATTGGCGTTTCAACTTCCATAAAATCGTTCTTATCTAAAAAATCACGCAAGCAACTGATTAACTTTGATCTAATCTGAATTTTCCTCCTTAAATCAGGATTAGTTATTAAATCAAGATAACGTTTGCGGTATTTTATTTCATCATCTTGCAGTCCGCGCCACTTATCAGGAAGCGGTCGTAAAGATTTGCTTAAAATACGCCAATTTTTAACCTCAAGTGTTAATTCCTTGGTTTTAGTGAAAAAAAGATTGCCTCTGCTTTCTATATAATCTCCTATGTCAACTATATCGCCAAATAACTTAAAAGCGTCTTCTCCCAATGTGTCTTTTCTAAGAAACAATTGAAGACGTTTTCCATCTTCTTCAATGTGCAAGAAAACTGATCCGCCATGAGACCTTAATCCTCTAACTCTGCCTGCCAAAACAAGCTCAGATCCCTTTTCCATAATTTCTTTTTTGTTTCTGAGTATTTCTTCAATCGTCGCGGTTTTCTCGCTATACATAGAATAAGGATTAATACCAAGCTTTTTAAGTTTAGTTAGTTTATCAATTCTATTTTGGCGAATATCTTTTAAAGACATAAATATAATTTCTAATTTCGAATTTCGAATCAATTTCTAATGATTAATGATTAATGATTAACCATTTAGCCATTTAACAATTTAACCATTATCTTATCTTATCTTAATAATTTTATAAATCTTTTTTCCTCCAGGCGTTTCTGTTTCCACAGTTTCGTTTATTTTCTTGCCTAAAAAGCAACGCCCCAAGGGCGATTCATAAGAAATTTTACCCATCGTCGGATCCGCTTCGCCTGAGCCAACGATATGATATTTATATTCTTTCCCTTGATTGTCTTTGATGTGAATTATAGAATTCATACCAACTACCTTGCCATTATTAACTGTTTTGATTATCTCTGCATTGGAAAGAATGTTTTCTGCCTCCCTAATTCTCCCTTCATTAAACGCTTGTTCTTCTTTAGATTTGGCGTAATCAGCATTTTCTGATAAGTCTCCTAATGCCTTTGCTTCTTCAATCTTTTTGGCAATGGTAGCTCTTTTTTTAAAATATTTTTGAAGCTTATTGTTAAGCTTGTCAAAACCTTCTTTTGTTAAAATTTTAGACATGGAGGTGAATTATGAATAGTGAATTAGAAGAACCTGGCCTCGCCAGAACCTTGATGGAAGATAGAATTACGATTTAATTTCACTAAATTTTTCATTACCATAGCAACGGTAATTGGACCAAGTCCTCCTGACGAAGGAACAAAAATCCTTGCTTTTTTCTCAATTCCCGCAGGATCAATATCTCCTCTAAACACATTTTTGCCATTATGAAGAGTTTCAATGCTCATTCCTGCGTCAATAACAACCGCGCCTTTTTTGATAATATTGTAATTAATAATATTTGTTTGCCCTGCGCCTGATATTAAAATATCCGCCTTTTTTGTATAATCAGCCAAAGAAGGCGTAAACTTATTGAGAACAGATACGGTTGCCTGTTGATTTAACAATGAAAGTAAAAGCGGTTTGCCGGTTAATTTACCCGAACCAATCAGAACAACCCGTTGAGCTTTCACCTTTATATCATATTGATCTAGAACCTTCAAGACGGCTGCAACAACTGGTGGAAATATTTTGAGCTTATTTGTGTAAAATTTTCCCAGAGAAAGGGATGACAAAACATCTATATCTTTACTTGGCAGAATAGCGTCTAATATATATTGACAATTAAGAGAGGCTGGTAAGGGTAATTGGACAATAATGCCATGAATATCGTGGCGTTTAGCTATTTTGGCTAAGGATTGGCGAAGCTGGCGATTAGAAATACTAACTGAAAAATTAAAAAACTTGAAATCTATGCCTATTTTTTTTGCCGCTTCTTCTTTCTTCTTAATAAAAGAAGCGCTAATCCTATTGTCGCCAAGAAAAACTACCGCTAAGCAAAGTGGTCTTTTAATGTTCTCAACTTCTTTTTTAAGATTATCTAAAATCTCATTAGCTATTTTATTGCCGTCAACAATAATCATAAATATATTTTATAACATCTTCCAATTTCACCATCTCCACATTTTCTTCTCCTCTTTTTTTAATTTCAACCATGCCTTTTTCCATTGTTCTCTTGCTTACCACAATTCTTAAGGGACAGCCAATTAAATCTGCCTCTATTAATTTCTCGCCACTGGAAACATCTTCTCTATCGTCATAGAGAACTTCAATGCCCTCGCTTTCAATCTCATAAACTATTTTTTCTATCGCTTTTTCGTTTTTAAGGTTTAGATTTAAAATATGAACTAAAAAGGGACTGACTTCTTTGGGCCAAATAAGGCCATTTTTATCAGAATGCGTTAAAGCAATAGTCGCCATAATCCTTCCTATTCCAATGCCATAGCATCCCATTGAAACCAGTTTTGTCTGCCCGTTTCTATCCAAAAAATTTAGACCGAACGCGGAAGAATACTTTTCTCCCAGATTAAAGATATGCGCGCATTCAATGACTGATCTTGTTTTAAGTTTTTTATTGCATTTCTCGCATAAAATGTTTTTTTTATCTTTATTCTTCGCTAAAAAATATTCTTCGCTAAATCCTGTTTTGCATTGGTCGCAAAAATATATTTTATCTTCCCCCAGTGGAGATTGGACCATAAATTCGTGTGAAGATTCTCCTCCGATACTGCCTGAAAGAGCGTTAACTTGGATAAAATCAAGATTAAGCCGTGTAAAGATTTTTCTGTACGCGCCTTCCACTCTCTTATAATATTCATTTAAATCTTCTTTATTTTCATGAAAACTATACAAATCTTTCATCAAAAATTCCCGTGTTCTTAATAAACTGCCTGTTGAGCGTATTTCATTGCGAAATTTTGTTTGAATTTGAAATAGAAAAATTGGCAAATCACGATACGATTGCACTCTTTTTTTTACCAATCCCGTTATAACTTCTTCGTGCGTAGGACCTAAGGCAAAATCTTTATTATGTTGATCTTTGAGTTTGAATAAGGGCGGCTCCATTTTATTCCAACGTCCCGACTCTTCCCAAATTGTTTTTGGCTGCAAGCTTGGCAAAGAAACTTCTTGAGCGTTAATTGCTTCCATTTCTTCCCGAATTATTTTTTGAATTTTTCTTAAAACACGCCAGCCCAATGGTAAAAAACTATAAACGCCAGAGGCTAATTTTTCAATAAAATCTCCTTTATGCAAAAAATCTAATCCTGAAAATTCTTCGGATTTAGTAATGTCTTTATTTGACTTGTAAAATAATTTTGATTGAAGCATAGGGATAAATAAAAGATAAAAGATAAAATATAAAAATAAAGGAAGAATTTTTTTAACTAAAATAGTTTTACAACATCTCTAACCGTAATAAATATCATAAGAATAATCAAGAGAGAAAAACCAACGGTATTAACAATCCTTTCTGTCTTGGCTTTTATTGGCGAACCCTTTATCTTTTCAATAAGAATAAAAAGAAAATGACCGCCATCAAGCGCGGGAAAAGGCAATGTATTAATAACCGCCAGATTAAGTGAAATTAAAGCGCCAAAATGAAGAAAATAAACAAAACCTAAAGAAGCTGCTTGAGATGTCATTTTAAAAATGCCTACCGGTCCGGCAATATTTCCTATTAATTCGCTCTTAAATAATAATCCTTTTAGGACAAGGTAAAAACCATTGATAATCATAATCAGCATAGAAAAACTATAGCTAATCCCCTTCCCGATGGCTTTATACCAAGGATAACTAACAATACCGGTTTTAATCAAGCTTACCCCCAACGCTCCTTCTCCTTCGGGAAAATCAATTCTAGGAATTCCCTTAAGCTCAATTATTTCTCCACCTCTCTGAATTGTCATAAATATTTCTTCGCCTTTATGCTTGTTAATGAATTCTTGCACCTGATCAATTTCGGCAATGATGGTTTCCTCTTTAATGTTTAGTTCCTTATTTTTAATCTCTAATTTTATTATCTTATCTCCTGTTTGGAGTCCCATTGTGTCAGCGGGAGAATCCTTGACTGTATCCATAATCACAACATATTCATCCTTTAGGTTGCCTACTGTATTTTCATTAACTTCAACCGGAGCGCCTAAAAGAAAAACAATACTTAAAAAAATCATCGCCAAAACAACATTGGCCGCAACCCCCGCCAAAATGACAATTGACCTTTTGAACACGCTCTTAGAATTAAAGCTGTCTTTTTTATTTAAGGAACTTTTGTCTTCTCTGTCTTGCCCAAAAATTCTGACAAACCCGCCAAAAGGAATAAGGTTCAGTGAGTAGATGGTGCCGCGAATTTTTAGAAGATTTTTCTTCCTTCCCCACAAAACTTTGTACTTTCCTATCTTTTTGTCTCTATATATACCTACGATTCGTGGCGGATACCCTAAACCAAATTCATCCACTCTAACGCCTACCTTCTTGGCGCTAAAAAAGTGACCGGCTTCATGAGCCAAGACTAAAATGCTAAAAAGTAATATAACTAAAAAAATGGACATAGAAAGAAAACGTTAAACATGAAACTTAACAAAGAAAAGAGAATTACTAAGAGATACTGTTTTAGGTTTTAGGTTTTAGGTTTTGTATTAATTCTTGATTTCCTTTTCTTTTCTCCCTTCTAATTCATCAATTTGCTTATTATAGTCATCAATAAATTTTTGAATTTTTTCTTTTAACTTAAATTTTTCGTCTTCGCGAATATCTCCATCATGCTCTAATTTTTGAATATCGCTCCATATCTTTTCACGGCTACTCCTTAATGATATTTTCGTTTCTTCTGAAAGAGCATGAACTGCTTTCGTCATTTCCTCTCTTGTTTCGCTTGTCATAAGAGGCAAATTAATGCGAATCCATTGACCTTCAATTTGGGGTAATGATCCCAAGGAAGCTTTCGTTAGCGCATCGCTCACCGCTTTGACCGCATTTTGGTCCCAAACTTCAATTTTAATCTCGCGAGGAGCTGTTATTGTTATTAAACTCAGCGCTTTTAAGGGGGTTCGCGCGCCGTAATAATCAATACTGAGATCTTCTATTAATCCTATACTTGCCCGACCCGTATGAACTTTGGCTAATTCAATTTTAAGATGGCTCACTGCTTTGTCAAATTCTTGTTTTAAGTTATCTATAAAATTATTTATCATATAAATAGTAATTATGAATTATGAATGGAGAATCATGTAAGGAGTTATTGTTTTAAGTTCTAAGTTCTAAGTTTCCTTCGTTCCGTGTGCTATCCGTGTTTCCCAAGTTTCAAAAACAATCTTTCCAATACTAACTTTAAATTAGCGTGAGTTGTCTCTAAAATTGTTTTAGTTTGCTTAATATAGTATATCTGAAAAATTGTTTTTTTGCATCTTTTATTGGCACCATTGTCTTTCAGCGAACTACCCAATAATCCAAGCCAATCACTGAGTAGTTCAATGATTGTTTCCTTGTTTTTTTTGGACAAGTCTTCGGCCAAAATGAATAGTTCGTTAAGATTGGATCCCAAAACTTTTTTATGAAATATAGCTGTTTTCTCTAAAGCAGGCGCCGTTTTTTGGTTTATTTCTCTTAAGACGACACAGCGAGAAAGAATAGTTAGCGGTAAAAGCTCAATTCGGTGACTTAATAAGAAAAAAATTAGATGAACAGGCGGTTCTTCAATAATTTTAAGCAAATTATTCGCCGCTGGCAAGGTTAGAAGATGCGCGCTTTGAATAATAACAAGGCGTTTTGCGCTAAATATCGGCTTTAGTTTGGCAAAACCGAGGATTTTTTCAATTTCTTTTTTTTCAATCACTCCTTTTTCGTTCGGGTTTATGATTAATCTTTCGGCTATAAAAGCTTTATTTATCATTTCTTTCTGCGCGTCCAAAAGAAGCTGGCTAATATCATTAATAAAGCGACTGCTAATCTCCGGTTTTGTTTGGAGCATTAAGTAGCTGTGCGCTAAGCGCTCATTTTCTACGGCATTTTTAATAAAATTATAAATAGTTTTCATTTTAGCATTTAACAATTAGCCATTTAGCCATTTAGCCATATTTCTTGAATTTCTTTTTTAAATCTTGCGCTTGAGAATCCCTCCACGCTTTTTTTTATTACTGCAGGCTTATATTTGCCAATATTTTCTGCTACTTTCTTGATTATGTCAGATAAATCTTGTTTATTGGTGAAAAATTCACCAGATATGCCTTCTTTTATTAATTCCCTTGCCCCTCCTTTGTTATACACGATGGCCGGTTTTCCCAATTTTAGCGCTTCAACTATTGCAATGCCAAAATCTTCTTCCGCCAAATGAATGAGAGCCACACTGCCCTTGATTAAGTCCATTAGTTTATTTTTATCTCTAATAAAGTCTCTAAAAAATATTTTATTCCTTAATTTTGAATTTTGAATTTTGAATTTTGAATTTTTTCTGGTAGGTCCTTCTCCAACTATCACCAAATTATACGGCAAATTTTTAAATGCTTCAATCGCCCAATCAACATGCTTATATGAACTCAAACGGCTCACCACAATAAAGTACTTCGATGGTTGATGCTGATCTATGCTGATATTTTTAGTATTGTTTCGCGTTTTGTTTCGTGTCAGTTTAGTGTGTATGTCCACGCCTGGATATACCACATCCGCCCTTCTCTTATAATATTTCCTTATTCTCTGCGCCGTATATCGAGAGTTAGCAATTAATATGTCCGGTCTTTGCGCCGCCTCAAAATCCCATATGCGATAGAAGTGAGTATAGGCGCGTTTTAAAAATGATTCACTCGCTGATTTACGTTGATAGTTACGCAGATTAACGCCGATCTCTTTTGGCGTAAGTTTAGTGTTTGTTTCGTCTTTAAAGTTTCGCTTCTGTTTTGTGTCTTGAAGCGCCCACCTGGTCGGAGTATGCAAATAACAAATATGCTTTGTTTTGATGGGAACAATTATTCCCTTCATAAACCCAGAGCTGGACGAAATAACCAAGTCATAATCTGAAAAATCAAACGATTCCACCGCTATTGGCATCCATGGCAGCAAAATGCGGTGAATATCCGTGTAAATCCGCGTAAATATCCATGTCAATCCGCGTAAAAAAGCATAACGCCTTTGTAAATAAGAGCTTCTAATTTTTATATTTGGGAAATGCTCGTCAACAAACTTCTTATCGTAAAACAAAGTAAAAATTGGCGCTTCGGGAAAAATTTTATGCAAATCAAAAAGAACTTTTTCTGCCCCTCCCCAGCGAATTAGAAAATCATGAGCAAGAGCTACTTTCATAAAGCACTAAATATCACTAATAAATAAGAAACACTAAATACCACGAATTTAGTGGTTATTCGTGTCAATATTCGTGGTTATTAGTGTTCTTATAGTTTTCCGCGCGCATTTTTTCCACGAAAATCTTTTGACATTTTCATATCCTCTCTTAATCAATTCATCCCGTAATTTCTTATCACTAACTATTCTCTGCATCGCCTCCGCAATCCCCTCTGGCTTATTGGGATCAACCAATAAAGCACTAACAGAATCTGGCAACTGGATACTGGATGCTGGCTTTTTGAATTTTACATTATCATTTTTTCTCTTTGATTTTTTTGAAAATTGAAAATGAATTTCATTGACGGAAGAGTTGAAAATTGAAAATTTTAAGTCAGTTATCTCTCCCATACTTGAATTATCACTTGTAATAACCGGCGTGCCCATGCTTTGCGCCTCTAAAATCGGCATCCCAAATCCTTCGTAAAAAGAAGGGAAAACAAGCGCTTCCGCATTTTTCAACAATTCCCATTTCTTTTTTTCGTCCACATAACCCATGAAAATAATATCTTTTTTATGTTTCATGTTATAAGTTGAAGAACCTTCGCTTTGCGAAGAACCTTGACGGGAGAGTAAACATTTTACAATCTCCCAGCCGTATCCCTTCCCCCCTGCAAGAATCAATTTGTAATCGCTGATATCCATATTATCGCCTCCTTCAGATTGCTTCGTCGCTTCGCTCCTCGCAATGACAATGGGGGCGTCATTGCGAGAAATGACCGCAGGGAATGACGAAGCAATCTTATTGTCATTCGGTAATTGGTCGGCTTTTCCTTCTTGAATCTTGAATCTTGAATCTTGAATCTGCTTGAACATCTCAAATGCCCTAATTATGCCCAATATGTTCTTTTTCAACTCAATCCTTCCTAAATACAAGAAATAAGGCTTTTTATTTTTAAATTTTTTATTATCATTCTGATCCTTGATTTTTGATTTTTGATTTATTGTCACGCCATGGTAAATAACGCTTATTTTCTCGGGATTACACTTATATATCTTTACTAAATCATATTTCGTATTTTCGCTTACCGCAATAATTTTCCAAGCATGTTTCGTCGCATAACGCGTTGACCACCTTAAATATTTGCGTGAGAACCATCCATAATATTCTGGAAAATACTCATATTCAAGACCATGAACTGTCACAACTGTGTACCTTGGATGAATCAAAGGCATCACGTGGATAGAGACGAATAATTTTATAGCTACTGGCTTCTGGCAATTAAACCCTATCTTGCCCTTAATTCGTAATTCGTAATTCGTAATTCTAATCTTAAATATCTCCCATGAAAGGCCTATTTGTGTCCATAAAAACGGCAATTTAATAATTTTAAGGTGAAAATTTCCCGGGAAATCTATCTTCTCCTCTATTTTATTCGTAAAAACAATAATTTCCTCTTTAATGGAAAAGTTTGCTAAATGTTTAAGCAACTGAAAAGTATACTCCTCTACTCCTGTCCTCTGCTTTAAAAAAGCGTTTTTAGCGGAAATAATAATCATGGAACATGGAACATGGAACATGGAACATGGAACACATGAAGCAGGTTAAAACTTCTTCATTGTAGTCCATAACATTGCTCCAATTTCATCAGATAATTTATTGGCTTTTTGATAATCTTCTTTATTTAAATAATTCTCTTTTAAGGAAAAATATATAAGATATTTTGATTCCTTTAGAGATCCATAGGAAATTTCTAGAAAATTCTTATAGACTTTTTGCCTTTTTCTTGCGTACCCTTCAATATAATTCAAAATTACAGAGAGAGCAGCCCTTCTTAATTGAGAGGTTGTTCCATATATCTCTTCTTTGGGAAAATTTTTTGTAATTTTGTATACTAAATGAACAAATTCATCCATTTTTAATTTTAATTTATCATGAAATTGTATATTTTTCTGTTCCATGTTATGTGTTATGTGTTATGTGTTCATCAAATCCCACCATTTCTACCTCGGGTTTTAATTTCACGCCAAACTTTTTAAAAACTTCTTTCTGGCATAATTCAATCAGATCTTTTACATCTTTTGCCTTAGCGCCTCCAAGATTAATAATAAAATTACAATGTTTTTCCGATACTTGCGCATTGCCAATTTTCCTGCCGCATAGCCCTGCTTTTTCAATAAGCATGGCCGCTGGGATAATACGCTTTACACCAATCTCACCAATTTCACTAATGCCCACTAATTTTTTTATTCGTGAATATTCGTGCGAATTCGTGCCATTAGTAAAAGTTATGTTTTTGAATACTGACCCACAACTCGGATATTCCAACGGATGGTGTTCTTTGCGATATTTTATATACCCCTCTATTTTCTTTTTATTCATAATTTTTGATTCATGATTCCATTCCCCGTCAAGGTTCCTCCCGACGTACGTCGGGGGGGTTCTTCTGATTCTTTTGAGTCTAAGCACTGTCTCAAGAACAATCATTCCGCCTTTTTCTTTAACAATACTCGTCCGATAGCCAAATTTCATGGTTTTATTGTTCATTCTTTCTAACTTATAGCTTATTCCCTGTTCCCTGCCTAAAATCTTCACCGATTCAACAACATCTGCCACACACGACCCAAACGCTCCCGCATTGCCCCTAATCGCTCCGCCGACTGTTCCTGGGATCCCCGCCGCCCACTCAAGACCTGATAAGCCGTTTTTTAAGGAAAATTTAATAACATCGCTCAATAAAGTTTCCGCCCCAACCTTGACATACACAAATTCACACAAATTAGAACACAAATTAACACTAATAGATCCGTGTTGATCTGTTTTCCTATTTGTATAAATCTGTGAGTTATCCATCCGGATAACTAGTCCATCAAATCCCTTCTCGCCAATTAAAACATTAGTTCCTCCGCCCAAAATAAAAACAGGCACATTTTCTTTATGCGCAAAACTTAATGCTTCAATTATTTCTTCTTTATTACCTGCTTCGCAGAAATACTGCGCCAGTCCGCCAATTTTGTAATTTGTATAAGGCGCTAAAGATATATTTTTTCTAATTTTTATTCTCATAAGATTTTGGGGCGTTAGGTGTTCCATGTCATTCCCCATCATACTTAAAAAAGTCCCTCAAAACAAGGGACTTTTTATTAGAATCCCGCAATAAGAATATTGTTTAAAGAATCTTCCCGGTTTTTATGGTGTTTCTGCTGGAGCAATGGTGTTTTCAAGTGCTTTATTTCCCGATTTTAGGTTTTTTAAAATTGTTTTAACTTCTTGACTGTCTGGATTTAGTTCAGCCACTCTTTCAAACTGCAAAATTGCTTCCGCATTCTTTCCTTGAGAAGAATATGTTAGCCCAAGAAAATATCTTGCGTTTGAATAATCTTCTTTAAGAAGCACTGCCTGACCAAAAGATGCTTCCGCTTTTGGTATATCATTATTTCTATAGTGAAGTAAGCCTAGCCCAAACCAAAGGCCGGCATCTTGAGGATTCAGAATAACAAGATTAGACGCGCTTATGATTGCCTCACTAATCTTTCCTTGAGCATTATATATTTGCTCTAACAATTGATGCGCGGAGGTATAATTAATCTTTAGCGTAATTGCCTCATTAAGATTTTCGATTGCTTGCGTCAAAAGTTGTCTCTGTGTTTCCAATACTTTATCTTTTTGGACCTGGTCTTGAAGAGAATTTATAGTATTTGCTAATCTCACCGCTTCAGCAAACCGACTCCTTGCTATACTAAATACAAGAGCGGGGTCTCCGGGGCTTAATTTCAACGCCTCTTCATAATTGCTAATCGCAAAACCATAGGCATCATTGGTAAGAACGATTAAGTTTTCGTAAACTTGAGCCAAATTTACATAATTTTGGCATTCAGTTCCATCTACATCTATAGCCATTTTAGCAGCAATAAGCGCTTTTTGAACATAGTTTGAAATATTCTGATCCTGACTTTGAAGAGCTAAATTAATTTTGCTTAAATATAATTGAGACACACTGCGAAGAACACTATCATTTGATTTATCTAAATTATAAGCATTAGCAAGAAAGCCGATTTTTTTATTTAATTCTTCTTGAGTTTTTGCGATTATCTCTTTCTGCTCAAGTCCTTCAACATCAATGATTTGATTGGACATTCCCCTAAAAGCATTCACGGAAGAAACATAACGTTGGACACCGAAATACTCAATAAAAACCATTGCAACCATTATAACAACAGAAACAAGGCTTAAGATAAGAGCTTTTTGAATTGGATGAGTAAGGTCTATTTCCTTTTTAGAATTATTTCTAACTAATAAAGCAATTAATAAGAAGAAAGCAAAATACAAAGTTAAATTAAAGGAGCATAAAAACCACATTAGGACCAGATATGCGATGGGAATAAACAAGTAATGATTGCCTGACTCGTTGAGAGAGTTTTTCTTTTTCTTGACCCCCCGTAACAAAATAATAATAAAAAGAGAAAGAATTGAAACCATTCCCAAATACCCGACTTCCACCATCCATGTAGTAAACGATGAATAACCTTGATAAAAACGCAATTGCCAAAAATCAGTTTGGTTTAAATCAAGAGGACGATACAAAAGCCACATTTTATTAAAATTTCCTAAACCAACACCAAAGAACATTCGTTCAAGATTACTTTTCTGATTTAACGTCTTGCCGGCAATTGCAAGAGATGTTTTGAAAGTTGGATAAACCTCGGTTGGTAAATTTTTGAGATTTATCTGGGGCTGCTCTATCCCAATACGCGCGCCAAACATCCCCCAGAGAACAAAAATTAAGGAGATAACCAAAACAGCTATTGGCAAAGAAAAAGATTTAATCTGCGCGTCTTTTTCTCTTCTTATTTTTGCGATTATCAAAAGGATTGCTCCCAAAATTAACCCACACCAAACAATACTGAAGTTAACGAGAAAAAGAAAAATAAAACTAGATAAGACAATCCCAATTAATACTCCTTTGTGCCACTTTATTTCTTTTTTTTCTTTCTCTCCTCCTATCATAAATCTTCCTAATCCTAGAATAAATATCAGCCCAGCAAGAACAGCTACTGAATTCATCGTCCCTACCGGATTAAATCCTATTGTTCTGGTAAACCCTCCAAAAATATTTAACCCGAAAAGCTTGATCAGGGAATAAAGCACAACCATTCCTGAGGAAAACAGAAATGCATCTATTAATTTAATTTTTCGGTTTTTTGTTCTGTCATTAGTAACGAGTAAATAAAAGATGCCTAAAAGAGCAAAATTCCATAGATTAGCAAAATTAGCCGAAGAAGAATAAAAACTTGTTATAGAATCAAGAGAGAAGATTGTGCTTATTGTAACGACCAGAAGCAAAAGCCAGATGCCGATATTAACCCTGCTTTTTCTATAAACTATCTTGCCTTTGCTCATATTCTCATAGAGCCAAAGAATAAAGCCAGTTCCGACTAAAATTGTCATTAAAAGCTGTTTGGCTAATCCGATTTTATCCGTTCCCCATGGCAAAAACCATAAAGGCATTAAAAACACAACTATTAAAATCAACCAACTGCGCAATTTAACAAGTAGCTTCTGGCTATTACCTCCTGAATATTGGCTTTTTGATTTTCGCTCAACAGATAGTGGCAAGCGGCCAACGGTTGACCTGCGCATCTTCTTGATCTGATCAAAAAACGCTCTTTTTTTCTGTGTCTGTTCCGTACCTCCAAAGTTCTGTGTGCTATCCATATTTCCATCTGTGTTCCCTAATTTCTGTGTGTCCTTACGCATAATATCGTTAATCTTTTTCATAATTTTTTATGTACTCATAAAAACCAAGGTTCTTGCTTTGAAGAAGCAAGGTTCTTATAATTTTTTATGTACTCATAAAAACCAAGGTTCTTGCTTTGAAGAAGCAAGGTTCTTATAATTTTTTATGTACTCATAAAAACCAAGGTTCTTGCTTTGAAGAAGCAAGGTTCTTATAATTTTTTA
>Ga0268277_1000025_pt1 | contig 128857 bp, 99 predicted proteins | sample saktaG_5_FD_190132 | JGI IMG/M metagenome (GOLD analysis project Ga0268277, IMG submission 190132) | Saline water microbial communities from Sakinaw Lake, British Columbia, Canada - sak_2010_1_5_50m | ecosystem: Environmental > Aquatic > Non-marine Saline and Alkaline > Saline ... | reverse complement strand
GGGACATCATAGCGTTGCTTAAGATAAGCACGCGGAGTTCCAGCAGAGCCGAGAAGATCGGGGAGGAAATGGCGTTAAAAATCTTAGTGGAGCGCAGACATGCCCTCAAATTTATCTTATCTAAATAACTTATCAGCCAGTTGGGATTATTCTTAAATTGACAGCTATGTTGAATTATAAAATAAATATGAAATAATTTTTTTAAATATACTTGACAAAAAGATACTCAAGTATTATATTAGATACATGTTGAATTAATATTGAAATTAAATTCGGAGGATATAAATGTCAAAAACAATAGGAATTGACCTTGGTACAACAAACTCAGTTGTTGCCGTAACAGAAGGTGATAAGCCTGTAATTATCACAAATGAAGAGGGCGGACGTACAACTCCTTCTGTTGTTGCTTTTAATGAAAAAGGAGAGAGATTGGTTGGCCAGGTTGCAAAAAGACAAAGGGTTTCAAATCCTGAAAACACGATATATTCTATAAAAAGATTCATGGGACGACGCTTCAGTGAAGTCCCTGAAGAAATAAAGCAGGTTCCCTTTAAAGTGACTAAAGATCCAAATGGAGACGTGAGGATAGAAGCATTAAATAAAAAATATGCGCCACCTCAGATTTCAGCAATGATTCTGAGAAAGTTGAAAAAGGCAGCAGAGGATTATCTGGGAGAAAAAGTTCAAAAAGCCGTAATTACAGTACCTGCTTATTTTAATGACAGTCAAAGAAAAGCAACCAAGGATGCCGGAAAAATTGCAGGTCTTGAAGTTGAAAGAATAGTCAACGAACCTACTGCTGCTGCACTAGCTTACGGGATGGACAAGAAGAAGGACCAAACGATTGCTGTATATGATTTTGGAGGTGGGACTTTTGATATTTCAATTTTGGAAGTAGGTGAGGGGATTGTTGAGGTAAAATCTACAAATGGAGATACCCATCTTGGGGGGGATGATATTGATCAGAAGATACAGGACTGGCTGGTTTCTGAATTCAAAAAAGATAATGGTATAGATCTTTCGAAAGATAAAATGGCACTTCAACGATTAAAGGAAGCTGCTGAGAAAGCAAAAATGGAACTTTCCACAACTAAGGAAACCGAAGTAAATCTTCCGTTTATTACTGCTAATTCAACTGGACCAAGACATCTTCTTCTAAAACTGAGTAGAGCAAAATTAGAGGAGCTTATGGATGAAATAATTCAAAAGACAATAGATCCTTGTAAGAAAGCAATGGCTGATGCTGGAGTAAAGGCCGAAGATATAAATGAAGTAGTTTTGGTAGGAGGATCGACACGAATTCCAAAAGTACAAGATCTTGTTAAAGATATCTTTGGGAAGGAGCCCCATAAGGGAGTTAACCCTGATGAAGTCGTAGCAGCAGGAGCAGCTATTCAGGCAGCAGTTTTATCTGGAGATGTTAAAGATGTGCTTTTACTGGACGTAACTCCTCTTACTCTTGGTATAGAGACACTTGGTGGTGTGTTTACAAAAATGATTGCAAGGAATACAACAATTCCCACAAAAAAAACTGAAACATTTTCTACTGCTTCTGATAATCAGCCAAGCGTTGAAATTCATGTACTTCAGGGTGAAAGGGAAATGGCTACTGCCAATAGGACATTAGGCCGTTTTCATCTGGATGGTATTCCGCCTGCTCCGCGAGGAGTGCCCAAGATAGAAGTTGCTTTTGATATTAATGCCGATGGAATACTTCATGTTTCTGCCAAGGATATAGGAACAGGAAAACAGCAATCTATTACTATAACAGGCCACAGCGGGCTTGAAGAAGAAGAAATAGAAAAAATGGTAAAGGATGCTGAAGTTCATGCTGAAGAAGACAAGAAGAAAAGAGAAGTCATTGATACCAAGAACCAGGCCGATCAAATGATTTACAGTTTAGAGAAATTATTAAAAGAAAATAAAGATAAAATTGGCGAAGACGAAACAAAAAAAATACAGATTGAAATAGAAAATACAAAAAAGGCAATCGAGAGTGAAGACCTGGAGCAAATAAAGAAAGCAATAGAATCACTCTCTCAGGCATCCCATAAACTGACAGAAATGATGTATCAGCAAGCAGCTCAGCAACAACAGGCACAGCAGACCAATGCTCAACAGGAAGCACAAAGTAATTCTGAAAGCCAAACAACAGACAAGGAAACTTCTGAAAGCGGCTCTGAAGGCGAGGTTATTGACGCAGAAGTGATAGATGAAGAAAAGAAATAAATTGGATAGAAGCCTATATTTTTAACCTGTAAATACCTTTTCAAGCAGACAATTAGCACTGCATGAACATTTAAGACTAAAAGGGCCAGGGATGAAGAAGGATTATTATCAAATTCTAGATGTTTCCAAGAAAGCTTCTCTGCCAGAGATAAAAAAAGCATTCAGAAAACTTGCAAGAAAATACCATCCTGATCTCAACCCAGGGGATAGAGTTGCAGAAAGTCGGTTTAAAGAGATTCAAGAAGCTTATTCTGTTCTAAGCGACTCAAAAAAGAGGAGTCAGTATGATCAATTTGGGTTTGTTGGCAATATCCCTCCTGGAGGAGGATACAAACATTCTTATTCAACAGGCTTCGAAGGTTTTGATTTCTCAGGGTTTGGGACATCTTCATTCCGAGATTTCTTTGGAGATATTTTTGGGTCAAGAGTACAGTCAACTCAGCAAAGAACAACGAGAGGAGAAGACCTTCACTATTCCATGAAAGTTACATTTATTGATGCTTTCAAGGGAGTAGATACACGAATAAGACTTACCAGGATGATTGCTTGTTCGAACTGTAATGGAGCTGGCTATGTGCAAAGCAAGGGTCAGCAAGTGTGCTCAGTATGTAAAGGAAGAGGGCAAATCTACAGACAGATAGGTTCTATGAAATTTTCAAGTCCTTGTCATTCATGTGGGGGAAGCGGAGTATCTCCAGGGGAAGAGTGTGCAGTATGTCATGGGTCTGGATATATTCAAAAAAATGAGCTGATAAGAGTTAGGATTCCCGGTGGAGTGAATACAGCCTCAAAAGTCCGTATTGCAGGAAAGGGGAATGCTGGAAGAATGGGAGGCCCTTCCGGAGATCTGTTTATTACACTTGAAGTTGAACCGCATGCATTTTTTAAGCGTGAGGGAAAAAATATTTATGTGAAGGTTCCTATTACAGTGACTGAAGCAACACTTGGTGCAAAAATCGAAGTTCCGACTCTTCATGGGAAAGCTAAAATCAAGATTCCTCCCGGGACAAAATCCAGTCAAAAATTCAGATTGAGAGGAATGGGAGCCCCTGTGCCTGGAAAGAAGCTCCAAGGCGATGAATTTGTTGAGGTATTCATTGTCCCACCTCCATCTAGAGATCAGAGGATTAGAGAATTAATGAGAGAGATTGAAAAGATCACTGGTCAGAAACCGAGGGAGAAATTGGGGATTACTTGACATGAAAACGAAAAAAGAATCAAAGAAATATCATCACATAAGTACTGTAGCTAGAATATACAATATCCATCCCCAGACCTTAAGATTGTACGAAAGGGAGGGACTGCTCACACCTTCACGAAGTGAAGGCAATACACGTCTTTATTCTGATGAGGATCTAAAACAGCTTGAGCTAATACTTGATATCACACGCGATTTGGGAGTTAATCTTGCAGGAGTCGAAGTGATTCTGAACATGAGGAAGAAAATAGAGAGGATTGAGGCAGAAGTAAACGAATTTTTGGAGTATATAAAGAAAGAATTTTTTGAAGGAAAAGAAGACGAATTTGAAGTTAGAAAAAATGCTCTGGTACGAATAAGTCCAGCCATGATCATGAAGGTAGAGAATAAAGAAGAATGAAAAATTATAATGATACTTATCTTGATTCAAAGAATTTAAAAATATATTTAAATCAGATTTCAAAATTCTCCCTTCTTGCTCAAGAAGAAGAAAAAAAATTAGGTTTACTCATTCAAAAAAGTGATAAAGAGGCTCTGAAGAAATTAATCGAGTCGAATCTCAGATTTGTGGTTTCATACGTGAAAAAATACAGAGGCTTAGGATTGAGTTTACTTGACCTAATCAATGAAGGTAATTTGGGACTCATAGAAGCAGCAAGAAGGTATGACCCAAAAAAAAATGTCAAATTTATATCCTATGCTGTATGGTGGATCAGGCAAGCTGTAATTCAAGCACTGTCAAAGTATTCACGAATTTATCATGTTCCTCAGAAGCTTGCCGATCAGATTTCTGAGATGAAAAAAGTAAAAGCCAGACTAAAAAGAAAATTGGGCAGAGAAGCAAAAAGGGAAGAAATAGCCTCAAGCATGAAATTGCCTACTCAGTATGTTGAAGAATTAGAAATAATGGGAAGAAAAAATATTTCATTAAACGATACAATCTTTGATGATAATATGGAAATTGGAAACAGAATAGCAGACAGTATTACTCCATCTGTAGAATATCAAATTATTAAAAATTCTATACAGGGGCAGATTAGAAAAATGATTAAAAAATTGGATGGAAAGGAATCTCTTGTGCTAAAATTAAGATTCGGACTGGATGATGATAGACAGTGCACTCTTCAGGAAATTGGAAACAGACTTAATCTGTCTAGAGAAAGAATAAGACAAATTGAGAAAAAAGCCATGCAAAAGCTGGCTCAGTCACATAGGATTCAACAGCTTAGAGGATATTTAAACTGATGGAAAAGATTTGTACGGAATGTAATGGAACGGGATGGATATTATCGAAAGTGAATGGGAAGACAGTTGCCAAGAGATGTAAATGCTACCATGAGCGAAAAAGTCAAATTATTTTTGAACAGGCTAATATACCCAAAAGATATTCAGACCGCACATTTAGAAATTTTGAGTGTCATAATGATTCCCACCGTTATGCTTTAAAAATTTCAAAGATATTTGTTAAAAATTACCCTGTCCAGGATATTGGCCTTCTTTTTCAAGGTCCCTGCGGAGTAGGGAAGACGCATCTTGCGGTTGCCATCATTAATGAATTGATCTTAAAAAAAAATGCAGACTGTTATTTCTGTGATTTCAGGGAATTGATAAGAAAGATACAGAGTACATTTAACTCGGATTCTTATGTAAGTGAGTCAGACATCCTGAAACCAATTTTTCAAAAAGATGTTCTTGTAATGGATGAATTAGGAGCCAGAAGAACTTCGGCTTGGGTTGAAGATACTATTTTCTACATTATCAATCACAGATATAACAATAAAAAATTAACTGTCTTTACGTCTAATTATATAGACAGTGAAGAAGAAGAGGAAGATACGAGAGATTCCTTCTTTAAAAAGACTGATTTTACCAAACGGAGGGATGATTCCCTTGTAGATAGGATCGGAGTACGTTTGAGGTCGAGAATTTATGAGATGTGCAAGATTGTAAACATTAGTGGAGATGACTACCGCAATAAAGTAAAACAGGCCGGATATAGATTTTGATATTCGTAATCCATTGTTTCATAGTAAAAAGCTCCTCTGTTGATGAGACAACTGATATTTTGTTTGATATTCTCAAAAGATTCTGCTAAATTTATTTGAACTTACTCCTCGGTAGCTCAATAGGTAGAGCGGGTGGCTGTTAACCACTAGGTTGGGGGTTCGAGTCCCTCCCGGGGAGCCAGTTTTTTATGGGAAAGCAATAAAATCGTTTAGTCACCGTTAGTCAAAAGAAAATTGAGGGGAATTGATAGTTTAAATAATAAAATATTTATAAGGAGGTTTTTATTATATCAAAAAACAAAAAAAACTCTACGGGTAAATATTGGAGTTTTAGGCATGTGTTTTCTGCTGCTTGTTGCTGGCCAGTTGCCTGTTAGATAAAAGAAATCAGAGATAAGTAAGTAAAAACAAGTGAAAGCTGCATATTACACTATAATTGTCTTTCTCGTCATTGTGATGAATTCTAGCATTGTAACATCCTGCAGGACCGAAAAAGAGCATTCTATTTCGATGCGTCAAGAAGGTGTAAAACCAGGGGTTGAGGTTTTTCTGGAAGAACACTTGGATTTAGTTAAAGGAAAAAGAGTAGGGTTGATTACAAATCCGACAGGTGTCAATAGTGATCTTGAGAAAACAATTGATCTTTTTAAAGAAAATCCTGCCGTTAATCTTGTCGCATTATATGGGCCAGAACATGGAGTTAGAGGAAATGCGCAGGCCGGACAATATGTACCATTCTATTTTGATAAAAAGTATAAACTTCCAGTATTCAGCCTTTACGGTCAGTTTCTAAAACCGGATATTAAAATGTTAACAAATATAGATGAGTATATGCGTTCTTTTGATACACAGAATATAGGAAAGATTCCCAAAAACTCAATGTTGAAAGGTGTGGATGTAATGGTATTTGATATCCAAGATGTAGGTACAAGGATTTACACTTATATCGCAACTATGGCAAATTGTATGCAGGTATGTGCTGAGAACGGCATCGATTTTATAATACTTGACCGGCCGAATCCAATAAACGGAATAGATATGGAAGGCCCGCTGTTGGAATATCCTGACTACAGCTCTTTTGTCGGTCTTTATCCAATACCAATAAGACATGGAATGACAACTGGAGAACTTGCAATGTTATTCAATGACCAATTTCTGGAAAAGAGAGTAAATTTAACTGTTGTTCCAATGCATGGATGGAAAAGGAATATGTGGTTTGATAAGACTTCTTTGCCATGGGTTATTCCTTCTCCAAACATGCCAACATTGAATACGGCCATTGTATATCCTGGGCAGGTATTTCTTGAGGGGACTAACATTTCTGAAGGCCGGGGTACTACGAAACCTTTTGAACTTTTTGGTGCCCCCTGGATTGACGGATATGAATTAAGTAATAAACTTAATAAACTCGGACTTCCTGGAGTGAAGTTTAGGGAAGCATGGTTCACTCCTGTTTTTTCTAAATACAAGGGAATACTCTGTGGAGGAGCACAAATTCATGTTATCGACAGAAAAAATTATAAACCTTTTGAATCATCTCTTTACATAATTAAGACGATAAAAGCAAACTATCCTGATCATTTTGAATTTCATACAGAATATTTTGACAAAATCATGGGGACCTCAAGAATAAGAGAGGCCATTGAAAAAGGAATGGAAGTCAAAGATATTGTTAATATATTTGCCGGTGGTCTGGAGAAATTTTCTGAATTACGAAAATCATATTTACTGTATTAATAGCTTCTCTACTGTAATTTTCGAGTCCGGACTTCTATTCCTTTTTATAAACAAGGTTAAATATTTTTAAAAATTTAATACCTACAAGTAAAAGCATATGCTATAATAATCACTTTTTATAATTGAAAAGAGGAGTTAATGATGCCGTATATCGATGTAAATGGAGAAAAAATTGAACTTAACGAAGAAGGGTTTCTGAATCATCCCGAGGAATGGAATAAGGAGATTGCTGGTGCTTTGGCAAAAACAGAAGAAGGATTAGATATGCTTACTGAAGATCATTGGGCTGTTATTAATTATATTCGGGGGTATTACCTGGAAAAAAATCTCGCGCCAATGGTACGTAAAATCTGTAAAAATACAGGATTTCAGCTTAAATATATATTTGAACTATTTCCCTCTGGACCGGCCAAAGGAGCATGTAAACTTGCAGGTCTTCCGAAGCCTGATGGATGCGTCTAGGATAATAGAATTTGCTAAGATATGGTATTATCCTCTCTTTTTTTATCACGGTTATTTATTTATTTTTCCTGATAATCAGAACTTTCTCTTTCGGCAAAAAATCCTTATATGCAGAGTCTCAGGGAGATGTGAAAAAGGGAATTATTTATGCATTTGGGCAAGGTATGATGCCCTGGGAAAAAGAAAGTGCAAAAAAACACCTTATTACATATTTCGCAGGTATTTTTTATCATTTTGGTATTTTTTCTGCTGCATTTTATGTTATTTCGATTATCCTCCATTTTTACATTGGTGATCTAATTGTCAATTTAATAAGAGCACTTGTATTTATTGGAATACTATGCGGAATTGGCCTGTTGGTTAAAAGGATTATTCTCCCTTACATGAGGAAAATTAGTACTCCTGATGATTTCATAGCAAATATTCTTGTTGATGTTTTTCTGATTTTAGCTTTCATAGATAGTTATAATCTGGAATTGAGAAATGTTTTCTTAGCAGCAGTGATAATTATGTTACTTTACATTCCTTTAGGGAAAATTCGACATTGTTTTTTCTTTTTTTACAGCAGAGTTATTTTCGGAATGTTTTATGGAAGAAGGGGGGTTTTCCCACAGAGTCAAAGCCGAAGGTATTGAACATGAAAAAAGAAGGAAATGCTAGAGATCAATATGAAGATAAAATAGATAACCTCAAGGCTGAAGATTTTGAAAAAGTAATTCAAGAATTTCGAAAGAGAATTCATTATGACTTTGCAGCCTGGCTTAATACCTGTGCGCATTGCGGTTTGTGTGCTGATGCATGTCATTATTATTTGACCTACAAGGATCCAGAGTCTATTCCTGGATATAAATTAAATCTTGTAACAAAGGTTTTTAAAAAGCATTTTGGAGATACTGCAAGCAAGGCTGTTTCTGCCTGGATAGGGGCGGAAGAACTGAATAAAAAAGTCATCCGGGAATGGGCAGACTCTCTTTTTGGAAGATGCAGTTTGTGCGGACGCTGTGCTATAAACTGTACTATGGGAATAAATATTCCTTACATTATACGGGCTGCAAGGGGAGCAATGGCAGCTGTAGACCTTGTTCCCCCGGGACTTCAGTCCACAGTTAATACAGCAATTGAAAAAGGCAATAACATGGGAATTGCGAAAGAGGATTGGCTTGAAACGATAGAGTGGTTAGAAGATGAACTGAGACAGGAAGTGAATGACCCACAAGCTGAACTTCCTCTGGATAAAAAAGGAGCAGAACTATTATACACAATAAATCCTCGCGAAGCTCAATTCTTCCCAATGTCTATATTAGCTGCAGGAAAAATATTCTATGCAGCAGGAGAAAGTTGGACATTTTCAAGTGATTATTATGATGTGACAAATTATGGGCTTTATAGTGGAGATGATCATGTTTCGGGGGTAATGTCAAAACGGCTTGTCGAAACCTTGAGAGAGTTGGAATGTAAAAAATTGATACTTACTGAATGTGGACACGGATTTAATTCTAACCGTTGGGAAGCTCCGGAATGGTTGAGCATGAAATACGGTTTCGATGTAAGAAGTATTCTTCAAGTTGTTGCTGATTATATTCAAAAAGGACGTATCAAAGTAGACCCTTCTCTAAACAAAAAGGTAATGACACTTCATGACCCATGTAACCTTGTAAGGTTGGGAGGGATAGTTGAAGAACAGAGATATATATTGAGGAATGTTGCATCCCATTTTGTCGAGATGACACCTAACCGTGAAAAGAACTATTGTTGTGGTGGCGGAGGCGGACAGCTTGCAATGACTCGCTTTGCAAAACGACGAATTGAAGTAGGCAAGCTGAAAGCTGACCAGATCAGGAAAACAGGGGCAGAAATAGTTGTTGCACCGTGTCACAACTGTATTGATCAACTTTTAGAGCTTAACAAGCATTGTAAACTTGGAGTGGAAATAAAAACAGTATGTGAAGTTGTTGCAGATGCTCTTGTGATCAAGAAGAAAAAACAAGATTAAGTCACTGAATTCGAATTTCTCTTATTTTTTCCGCGAAAAAGCAATTTCTTTTACAGCGTTGATGGCTGTCTTTATGTGTTCTTCTGTATTGAAAGGTCCGATTCCAAATCTAACGGCTCCATGTATATCAATCGTTCCCAATTGTTTGTGTGCAAGAGGAGCACAATGCAATCCGGTTCGGGTTGCTATGTTGTAATCAACATCAAGAATGGTTCCTGTGTTAAGAGCTTCAAGGCCGTCGATATTGAAAGGAAGAATACTTATATGATTTGTCATGTCATCCTGACAATACATGGTCACATTTTCAATGTCTTTCAGGCCATCTCTAAGCATAGTAGTGAGTTTCATCTCATTTTTATGAAGGTTTGCTAATCCCTTTTTTTCTATCCAGTTAAGCCCTGCGTAAAGACCTGCAATCCCCACAGTATTGGCTGTGCCGTATTCCAGTCTGTAAGGATATTCATAAAGGTGGGTTGGGACTGCTGATCTGACACCTGTTCCTCCTGCCCTTGTATGCCTTATTTCGATCCCCTCACTGACGTAAAGACCTCCGATTCCTGTTGGTCCAAGTAGAGATTTATGCCCTGTAAATGCAACAACATCGATATTAAGTTCTTTAATATCGACAGGAATTTTCCCTGCGGACTGTGAGGAATCCACTGCGAAGGGTATTCCTCTTTCTTTGCATAGTCTTCCGATTTCTTTTACCGGTTGAATAGTCCCAATGACATTTGAGGCATGATTAATTATAACTAGTTTTGTGTTTTTCTTGAATTTTTTTGTGAAATCATCAGGGTCAACGAATCCCTTGCTATCGAAAGGAATATAATCAACTTCGACACCATTGAATTTATATTGATGATAGAGAGGTCTTATTACAGAATTATGATCAAGGTTTGTTGTTATGGCGTGATCTCCTTCTTTAAGCATACCGTTGATGATAAGGTTCAGGGCATCTGTAGAATTGTATGAAAAACAAAGCCTGTTCGGGTCATCACCATTAAAGAAATTTGTAAGCATCTTTCGTGTGTTTTCTACTATTTCTCCTGCTTCCAGGCAGAGGTCGTATCCTGAACGGCCTGGATTTACGCCATAATTTCTATAAAAAGTATCCATAAATTCATATACTTCTTCCGGTTTAGGAAAAGATGTGGCTCCATTATCCAGATAGATAAGCTTAATCACTTTGTGCCTCCATGAATTTGTAAAGAAAAACAATCATTCTTATTTGTGTAATTAATTAAAATTAACTTTATTATAAAATATGGTCTTAAATCAAACAATTTATAATAAAAAATTGACAGGACTTTGTCACATGGAATAAAATCTACCTTTCCATAAACACACAGGGAAACACTCAGGAAATGAAAAACATCAGTTTCAAAATCATTTTCAAGAAAGTTTTGAATTTTTATGTATAATTCTTAATACTGAAGAAGCGAACATGTAAGTTGATAATGAAAGCGAATACGAATAAAGCTATTGAGTTTCTTCTGGCCAGAGGAAATTTGCCCATTCTTTATTGGCTAAAAAAAGATATCCTCGAAGTGCCTGTGGATAGAGAGTATAAGAACTTAAAAAAATTTGCCCTTCGTGTTAGAATCTTACAAAGCCAGATGCCAAACGGAGGATGGTGCAGAAAAAGATATGAAGGACATCCTCAATGGGAAAAAACTCATTATATTTTTGATACTTTAAATAATGCTTTTCAGTTATATAATTATGCCTGTTGCAAGGAAGATGCTGGGATAAAAAAACTAGTGGAGTTTTTATTTTCCACCCAAACAAAAGAAGGTGACTTTCGCGGAGCTTATCTTAATGAATATGCACCTACATATCATGCTTCGATACTGAATATTCTGTGTTTGTTTGGGTATGACAGTGACAAAAGAACCCAGAAGGCATTTCGATGGCTAATCAAAAATAGGCAGGAAGATGGAGGATGGGTTATTCCCTGCAGAACAGTGGATAAAAAAATTCTTAGAAACCGTTATAATTATAGAGATCAATTAAAACTTGACCCAATTAAAGCTGATATTTCTCTGCCTTTTTCTCATCTTGTTACAGGCATGGTACTTCGTGCTCTTGCCGAATCGCCGACTTGGAGGAAAAAAAAAGAAACCTGGAAGGCCAGTAAACTTTTAATAAGCCGGTTTTTCAAAGCTGACAAATATGAAGACAGTCATGAGCCATCTTTTTGGGATGAGATGAATTATACGTTTTGGGGTACTAATATATTAATCAGTCTGGATTATTTATCAAAGATTGGTTTCACTACTGAGAATGAAAAGATCCAACAGGCAATAGACTGGTTATTGCAGAAACAAAATCCTCAAGGTTACTGGCAGGCTGGATCTCGCAACTCTACTTTAGAAGATCATCTCTGGGTAACTTTTTTAGTTTTAAGGGTTATAAAAAACTTCGGCTTCCTGGAACTTTAGCAATTCGAAAACAAAGATACTGTCAATTTCCCATTTTTTAATTCTAACAAGCAGGCAGTCGGGTATTAAAATTGAAATATTTTTTAAGCCTTGGCACAAATCTTGGGGACAGAAGGAAAAATCTAAGTCGGGCTATTATCTTGTTAGAAAAACAGGGAATGAAGGTTATAAACAGTTCTTCTTTATACGAAACTCAGCCTGTAAATTTTTATTCCCAGCCCATGTTTTATAACAAAGTCATAGAGGTAGAGTCAGGATTAAATCCAGAACGCCTTTTAATTGTTATAAAAAGAATAGAGAAAAACATGGGAAGAAAGCCAGCAGCTTCTAAAGGGCCGCGTCTTATTGATATAGATATTCTCATTGCAGAAAATACTATTATGCATAATGAAAATTTAGAAATTCCACATAGAGGACTCGAAAAAAGGAACTTTGTGATGATCCCATTCAATGAAATTTCTCCTAATATGATTCATCCTGTCCTTAAGGAAAAAATTAAAGATTTGTTGAAAAAATCTAAAGATAAATCAATAATCAAGATAGTCGATGATTAAGAATTTGAGCATGGAACTTCAAGAAAAAATGGCAAAGAAAATCGAGGGATATTTTTTCATAATATTTTTCTTTTTGTCGTTAATTTTGACTGGATACGCCAAAGACCGCCCGAAGGTTGGTTTAGTTCTTTCTGGAGGTGGAGCAAAGGGATTTGCACATATCGGTACTCTGCAGATGCTGGATAGCTTGAAGATTCCCGTAGATTATATAGTTGGTACAAGTGTGGGTGGTATTGTTGGTGCGTTATATGCAATTGGTTACAGCGGATTTGATCTTGAAAAAATAGCATTCAACATTCACTGGCAGGAAATTTTTACAGACCGGCCATCCCGTGTTTTATTGCCATATTTTGAGAAGAAAGACACAGGAAAATATCAGATTGAATTTGGTCTTGAGAAAATGAAACTAGCTGCACCGAGTGGTTTGATATTTGGACAAAATATCTCTTTGCTTTTCTCAAGCCTAACATTTCCTTATGAAGGGATAGACGATTTTGATAATCTTCCAATTCCTTTCCGCTGCGTCACTGTGGATCTGGTTACAGGAAATCAGGTTGTGCTTAAAAATGGTTCATTATCTAAAGCGATGCGGGCAACCATGGCAGCTCCATCAATTTTTAGCCCAGTAGAATGGGATAATTTCCTTCTTGTTGATGGCGGTCTTGTGAACAATCTCCCAATTGATGTAGCCAAAGAAATGGGAGCTGAAATAATTATCGCTGTTGATCTTGAACGTCCATTAATGGAGCGCAAAGATCTTAATTCAGGCCTGGCCATCCTTCAGCAGACGATAGCTTTGATAGGGGAAAAGTACAGTAAAAAGAATGTAGAAAAAGCTGATATTTTGATTAAGCCAGATTTAAAAGGGTATTTTGCAGCAGATTTTTTTGACGATGACAGGATTAAAAATATTATTAATATCGGCAAGGATGCTGCACATCAAAGCCTTTCCCAACTGGTTGCTCTCAAAGAAAAATATAAACTCCAAAAAATTGAAGTTCTAGATAAACTTGAACAATCAGAGAAAGAAAGAAGAAATTTCCGTTTGATGATTACAGAAGGGGAAAGTGTTATTTCTTCAATTGCAGTTGCTGGCAATGAGAATCTTTCATCTTTATTTATTCATAATTTATTAGGGCTCAAATCTGGAGACAGGTTGAATATTAAAAAACTCCATCGATGCATTATGGAGATGTATGGACTAGGTTATTTCGAACAAATTCAATATAATCTTGAATCCATTGGACAAAACCAGGTCAATTTGAAACTGACTGTAAAAGAACTTCCACGTCGGAAGTTACGTTTAGGGATTCGGTATGACGATTTCCATAAACTCGTAGGGGTTGCCAGTATGCAAGCAACAAACTTGTTGGTGCCTGGTTTGCGTTTTGAAGACGAACTGCAATTTGCCGGGCTGACATATTTTAACTCTAAGATTTATTATCCTTCACGTACGCTCAATCTGCCTGTCTATCCATTTTTACGTTTAGGGTATAAAAATGTTCCAACTTGTTTATATGATGAGGACGGCGATAGAATTGCTAGTTATAAAAATCGATCTTATCGTATCGGAATGGGTTTAGGATTGCTTTTTGCAAAATCGTTTAATACTGAAATTTCATATGAGTGGGAATACATGAATCTCAGGCCAAATATTGTTTCTTACGAAAATCAATCATTATTTCCGAGTTTGAAGGACAGTTTGAGGAAAATCCAAGCTACAATGACATTTGATATGTTGGATGATGTTTTACTGCCAAAGAAGGGGATTCTAATTAATGCAAGCTATGAAGGCAGTTTTAAAAGATTGAAATCGGATATCTACTATTACATCTTCGATGTATATGCTGATTTTTATCTGACATATTTGCGCCGTCACACTGCGAGAATTTATGGTTACTGGGGGACCAGTTCGCCAGATATTCCTGTCTATAAGTTTCTAAATCAAGGAAGGCCGAATATTTTTGTTGGTATGTATTATGATCAGCTTCAAGGAAGTAAGATGTCCCTTTTGCGCTTTGATTACCGCTATGAATATAAACGATTTCTCTATTTCAAATTTATGGCTAATGTTGCATTGAATTATGAATATCGTTTACCTGCCGCTGTTTTTACTTCTGATAATATGTTTGGTTTTGGTTTTGGTTTAATGTTTGTTTCTCCAATTGGCCCAATTGAATTGATTTATAGTCGAGGGAGTAAAAGCATAATGCAATCCGGGGTAGGGAGGGACATATGGTATTTTACATTTGGAACAAAGTTTTAACTTGAATAATTCAGGTTAAAAAAGATGACAGAAAACCAGATTGTTTTTAATTAAAATGCGTCTTTTATATGAGAAATTAGATAACCTTTATCTCTACTAAATGTTAAGGATATCACATCAAATCGACATTCAACATCTTGAAGGTTGTTAAATGCCAGAAATCCCTTGGCTACTTTTTTAATTTGTTTCTGTTTAGATATAGTAACGGATTCTTCGGGTAGGCCAAAGGCCTTGCTCCTTCTTGTTTTTACTTCTATAAAAACCAGAATCTTCCTGTCATAAGCAATGATATCTATTTCCCCTCTAAACAAACGGAAGCCTCTTTTTACAATATTGTATTTTTTCTTTTTTAAATATTTCAAAGCAATTTCTTCACCGCATCTTCCAAGATTATATGGAGTCATCCTATCTTTTTGCAATATTTTACTTCTCGCTTTGCTTGAAAATGATGCTTGTATTACTGGTTAATTTTTAATTTTCCATCTTATTCCGTCTTTTGTATCTTCCAATACAATACCCTTCTGTAATAGTTCATCGCGAATTTTGTCAGCTAATTTAAAGTTTTTTTCTTTTCGAGCATTTTGCCGTTCTTCGATTTTTTTTATAATTTTAGAAGGCAAAACTTTTCCGCTTTTTTTGGGAAGAACTCCAAGGATATTGTCTAATGAATTTAAGGCAGAGATCAGTTCAGCAGCATCTTTTTTAAATATTTCTCCAGTGGAGATCAGAATGTTGGCTTTTTTAATCATTTCAAATAGGGCTGTTAGAGCCACGGATATATTAAGGTCATCACTGAGTCCTTCTATAAATTTTTGGTTCATCTCATTTATGATTTTTTTAATGTTAGTATTTTTATTGTATCCTTCTTTGAATGTGCGATTGTCGAGTTCATAAATAAAGTCTTCGATTCTTTGGAGAGAAGCTTGAGCTTGATCGAGAGCATCGAAAGTAAAATTGAGTGTTTTTCGGTAGTGAGTAGAAAGCAGAAGGAGCCGTAGAGCATTTAGGTCGTATTTTTTATCGAGGATATCTTTCAATATGTAAAAATTTCCTTTTGATTTTGACATCTTTTCGCCATCGACGATGAGATGATGACAATGAAGCCAGTAATTAACAAACTTCTTGCCGGAATATGCTTCAGATTGCGCAATCTCATTCTCATGATGGGGAAAAATATTATCCACGCCTCCACAATGAATATCGAAGCTCTGTCCCAGGTATTTCATACTCATTGCAGAGCATTCTATATGCCAGCCTGGTCTGCCTGTTCCAATCTCTGTCTGCCAAGAAGGTTCACTTTGTTTTTCTTGTTTCCAAAGAGCAAAATCATATATATTTTCTTTTATGTATTCATCTGAGTCGACCCTAGCCCCTGGTTTTAATTTTTCAAGATTGATTTTTGAAAGCTTTCCATAATCAGGAAATTTTGAAATTTCAAAATAGATAGAGCCAGCTTTTTCATAAGCATATCCTTTTTCTTGAAGGATTTTTATCATTTGAACCATTTCGGGAATATGTTCTGTTGCCCGAGGGTAGAAATCAGCTTCATGAATATTTAATTTTTTTATGTCTCTAAAAAAGGCTTCTATATATTTTTTAGTATACTGCTGGAGGGAAATTTCTTCCTCATTGGCTGATTTTATGGTCTTATCATCGACATCTGTTATATTCATGACATGTGTTACTTTGTACCCCATAAAAAGCAGAAACCTTTTTAGCATGTCTTCAAATACATAAGCCCTGAAATTTCCTATATGGGCATAATCGTAAACTGTGGGTCCACACGTATAGAGCTTCACTTTGCCAGGAACTAACGGATAGAATGGTTCGATTTTTCCATTAAGTGTATTAAAAAATTTTATCATTAGAGGCTATTATTAAAATTATTTTCCAATGAGTCAAACATTTCTGGGTAAGTACTAAACTCTGCCCTTGATGTATCCAATTTTTCTTGACAAATTTTGCTGCCAGGACTATTTTAACTTCTCTGGATTGTATGAGTCAAATCAATAAGGTGGAAATTATGAAAAATGTTGTGGGAATTCGCAGGGAAGATAAAAACATTTGGGAAAGAAGAGTTCCTTTAATCCCTTTACATGTGAAAGAACTTATCCAGAAACATTCTCTTGAAGTATGGGTTCAATCATCAAAAATCCGGGTTTTCCCCGATGAAGCCTATTCCTGTGAAGGAGCAATAATTAAAGAAGATATATCTTCCTGTCCTATTATTTTTGCTGTGAAAGAAATACCGCTGCATTTTTTTAAAAAAGAGACTGTTTACATTTTTTTCTCTCATACCATCAAAGGCCAGCCTTATAATATGCCCATGTTGAAGAGAATGATGGAACTGCAGTGTACGCTGATTGATTATGAAAGGATAGTAAATGAGAAAGGTTTGAGAATAGTATTTTTTGGAAGACAGGCAGGACAAGCAGGAATGATTGAGACTCTCTGGGCTTTGGGGCAAAGGTTAGATTATGAGGGCATACAAAATCCTTTCGCTCCCTTGAAGCAGGCATATAAATACAGAAATCTGTCTTCAGCAAAGGATGAAGTTGCTGAAATTGGAAGGCATATCAATAAATACGGGTTTGATTCATCTCTAGTTCCCTTGGTCTGCGGATTTGCCGGTTACGGCAATGTTTCTCAAGGAGCACAGGAGATTTTTGATATTTTGCCTTCAGAAATAATTGAACCAGGGGAAATTGAGAAATTTTTTAAAGATAGGAATTATTCTTCAAATAAAATTTATAAAGTTATTTTTAAAGAAGAACATATGGTGGAACCAATTTCTTTTGAAGACAAATTTGAACTTCAGGATTATTATAATAATCCACAAAGATATAAATCAATTTTTGAATCCTATATTCCTTTCCTCACCATATTAGTCAATTGTATATATTGGACCCCACAATTCCCAAGATTTGTTACAAAAAAGTTTTTAAAGCAGTTGTGGGGCAGTAGCTGTCCTCCTCGCTTAAGAGTTATAGGTGATATTTCATGCGATGTTGAAGGTTCTATAGAATGTACAGTAAAATCAACCAGTCCTGATAAGCCAGTATTTCTTTATAACCCTATAGAGGAGAGGATAATTGATGGAGTTAAGGGAAATGGAGTTGTTGTTATGGCCATTGATAATTTACCTGCTGAAATATCTATTGAGTCGTCTGAGTTTTTCGGTCATTCCCTAGTGCCTTTTGTGCCGGATATTGCGAAGGCTGATTTTTCTGAAGATTTTGAAAATTGTGACCTTCCTCCTGCCATAAAAAAAGCAATAATTATTTATCGGGGTAAGCTTACTCCAGATTATGAATACATGAAGAAATTTATTAAATAAATTTTGAAGGAGTATTAGCATGAAAAAAGTTTTAATTCTAGGAGCAGGTTTAGTTGCCAGGCCGCTGGTTGGATATCTTCTTGATCAACCAGATTTCGAAGTCGAAGTCGCAAGCCGGACAGTGAGTAAAGCAATTAAACTCATCAATAATCACCCTAGGGGAATAGCAAAGTCGCTTAATCTAAAGGATGAGAACTGCTTGAGAGATGAGATTTTAAAAGCAGATATTGTCATCAATATGGTTCCTTACTCTTTTCACCCTATTGTTGCCAAATATTGCATTGAATTTAAAAAGAATATGGTTACAACTTCTTATGTCAGCGATGCTATGAAAGCCCTGGATAAAGATGCAAAAAAGGCGGGAATAATAATCCTTAATGAAGTAGGTCTGGATCCTGGCATTGATCATATGGAAGCAATGAGAATCATACACGATATTGAAAGTAAAGGAGGAGAAGTTACAAGTTTTACTTCATATTGCGGAGGATTGCCTGCTCCTGAAGCAAATACCAATCCTTTTGGCTACAAATTTTCCTGGAGTCCTATTGGTGTTCTCCTAGCGGGGAAAAACTCAGCCCAATATCTTGAAAACGGCAAGGAAGTATTTATTCCATCAGAGGCCCTTTTTGAAAATTATATTATGATCCCGATCGAAGGCCTTGAAGAGTTTGAAGGATATCCTAACAGGAATTCTACCCCCTATATCGACCTTTACGGTATCCAGTCAACAAAGACTATATTACGAGGGACCCTGAGATATAAAGGATGGTGTCCTACTTTAAAGAAGATAGTTGACTTGGGACTTCTTGATCAGGAAGAAAAAGACTGGAGTGGATTTACTTATAAAGATTTCATTAAAGAATTAATGAATAATCCTGAAGAAAAAGATGTCAAGAAAGCCCTCAGTGTCTATTTAAATATCGAAGAAAATTCTGATATTATTAGTCGTTTTGAATGGCTTGAGTTATTGAGTAACAGCCCTCTTAATATTACACGTGGATCGGCTTTGGATATTTTAGGAGAAAGAATGTTGAAAAAGCTCCAGTATGAGGAAGGAGAGAGGGATATGATTATCCTTCAGCACATATTTAAAGCCTCTTATCCGGATAAGAAAGCAGAAAAAATTACTTCGACACTCATTGACTTTGGTATCCCTTATGGAGACTCTTCAATGGCACGTACAGTCGGTTTGCCTTGTGCTATAGGAGCTAAGCTAATTTTGGAAAATAAAATAACTCAAACAGGTGTTCATATTCCTGTTTTAAAAGATATTTACTCTCCTATTCTTCAAGAATTAAAAACACTCGATATCGAGTTCAAGGAAAAAAAGGAAGAGATATAGAAAGCTGATATTTTGAGACATCAAAAGGGACATATTGGCCGGAAGTAATTGGTCTTAAGTTAGAAACTAAGCGTAAAAACAAGTTTGAGAAATAATCATATATTGCTTTTCTATTTCTTTTTTGACAGAATAGGGTTGATGGGGAGGATGAATTGAGGAGAAAACCTTCTGTCGCAGGTTATTTTTATCCTTATAGGCCTGAAGAACTCAAAGAAAAAGTGGGGGAAATGGTATGTCTTGAAGGAAAAAAGGAAAAAGCTATTTGTTTGATTTCTCCACATGCAGGATTTGAGTATTCAGGAAGTGTTGCCGGTGCTGTTTTTTCTTCTGCTTATCTACCAAATAAATTTATTATCTTAGGACCGAGTCACAGGAGCGTCAAATCACGTTATGCTATAATGAAAGAAGGAGTATGGGAGACTCCTCTGGGAGATGTCATGATCGATACTCCCCTTGCTGAGGCGGTAATGAGTCATTGCAATTTTATTGTTGAAGATAACAGTGCTCACATCAATGAACATTCTATTGAAGTACAAATTCCTTTCATTCAATTCTTTAAAAAGGATATATCCATTGTTCCATTAAGTATTAGTTACTATACATCATATGAAGAATTAGAAGAGTTAGGAAACGCAATTTCACAGGGAATAAAACAAATAAAAGAAGAAGTAATGATCATTGCCAGCACGGATATGAGTCATTATGTGAGCCAGGAAGTTGCAAAAAAGAAGGATTTTTTGGCAATAGACAGGATACTAGATTTGGATTCCAAGGGCCTTTATGACATTGTCAGTTTTGAAGACATCAGCATGTGTGGATTTCAACCTGTTACAGCAGCTCTGGTTGCTTCAAAGAAATCAGGTGCGGCAAAAGCAGTGCTTGTAAAATATCAGACCTCAGGAGATGTAACGGGAAATTATGATGAAGTTGTTGGCTATGCTGGTATAAGGATAGGATAACCCTCCTGGATTATTCATAAAAATTGCTGATACCAATATTTATTTTCCATTATATCTTCCAATTACGTTAATTTTTCCTTCAGCATAACATTTAACTCTTTTCCAATGCACTTATTTTTTCTAAATATCAGCAATTTTTACCTTACAGGCGAGCCGATCTTACCGCATCTGCTTCGTTGTAAAGGATTTGCGGTGAAATACCACAGCTGCATCCTTTACGCCTTGCATCTGCAGCAAGCTTGGCTCGTGAATAACCCACGTTCTCCTGGATTATTCATAAAAATTGCTGATAAGTTATTTAGATAAGATGAATTTGAGGGCATGTCTGCGCTCCACTAAGATTTTTAACGCCATTTCCTCCCCGATCTTCTCGGCTCTGCTGGAACTCCGCGTGTTTATCTTAAGCAACGCCACAATGTCCCTGAGCCACCATTAACACCACCCCTTTGATTATACAGTGCTCACACATCCATCAGGCCTGACTTCGTCGGGTTCCCTTGAAGATCGACTCAAAAAGGCTAAATCTTTCAATGTCGCTTCCTCCATCCCCTCAAATTCTCCTGGGTTATTTATAAAAATTGCTGATAGAATTAATATAATATCAACTGGTTTTTATCGTTCCCCCATGAAATCTTTGTAAGTACCTTGTGTTATATACATTCTCTATAATAAATTTTAGAGTTTGTGCCAAAGTGAAGGGAAAAGGTTGACATGAATATAAAAAACAGAATTATAATCTTATAAATTGACTTGACAAACTTATGTTATAAGTATATTCATATATCATGAAGCGCATTGAATGGAAGCCAAAGGCTCTTCATCAAATCCGAAAGATTAGTAACCAGGAAACAAAAAGGCTGATTTATGATGCGGTGGATACTCTGAAATATTTCCCACAATGTTTGAATATTAAGAAGCTGAAGGGGAGGAATGAATATCGGCTTCGGGTTAGCCATTGGCGAGTAATATTCACTGATTCGTTAAAAATTCTTTATATTGAGGAGGTCAAGAAAAGAAATGAGCACACTTACTAATATCCAGGTTATCGAACAAGATGGGAAACCCGTTTTTGCGGTTATTCCCTACGATGAATATTTAAAATTACTTTCTGATGAAGATGTTACTATCCCGCATGAAGTTGTTGGTCTTGTTGTAAAAAAAGGCTTAAATCTTGTAAAAGCATGGCGCACTTATCTTGGCATGACACAGGCAAGAGTTGCAAAAAAAGCCGGAATCAGCCAGGCCGCTCTTTCACAAATGGAAAAAAGCGAAAATAGATTAAGAACAGCAACACTTGAAAAGCTAGCACGCAGTATGGGATTATCTGTCGAACAACTCAAGGATTGATGAGGGATCTACTTTTTTCAACAAGAATCTAAATAATCGTAAATACAGTATGTATAAAGCAACAACAAAACTTGTAAAAAAAGAGGGATAGTGAAATTTAAGACGAAAGCTTTTTTATCTATGGCTATATTTTTTTTCTTTTTATTTAGTTTTGGTGAAGTAAAAATCCAAGAAAAGCCAGAATGGACAGGAAAAATTAAATATAAAGAAGGAGTGAAAGTAGTAAAAAACCTAAATAAACCTGTTTATGGAGATTTAACTTTTGATCTTGAAGTAAATCTAGACATTAGTGATAGAAAAAGTAAAAAATTCAAATTTCACGATATCGGCCTAATTACTCTTGATAATCAAGAAAATATTTATGCATTGGATACAAGTGAGAATTGCATTCTTAAGTTTGACAGTAGCGGAAATTATTTAAAAAAGATAGGAAGAAAAGGACAAGGACCAGGAGAATTTGAAAGGCCATCAAATTTATTTATAGATAATCAGCACAATCTTTATGTTTCAGATCAAAGAAAAATAAAAATATTTGATAGCTCTGGGAAATATGTAAAGAGTATTCGCCTTAATTACGAAATATATGAATTTTTTGTCGACTCACAAACAAATATAAAAGAATCTCCTCAATCAATTAGCCGAAAAGAAAAAGGATTTATTATTCAAAGAATAGAAGCGCATATTTCAAGAAGAGGAAGAAAGTTCCCGAGAGAACTAATTGAAGCAGCGTGTCAGTTCCCTCCCCACAGACCTTTTTTTAATCGAATTTTAGTTGATGATAAGAAAAGAATCTATGTTAGAAGAGTCGATTCCATTTTAGAGAAAAGTGAGGTAATACGATTTGATATATTTGGGGAAGATGGTTATTATCTTTATAAAACAAATCTTACATTTACTCCTGAAGTCATAAGGAATGGATACATTTATGATATCTATTATTCAGAAGAATCAAATGAAATAAGTATTAAAAAATATAAGATAATAAATTGGTCTAATATAAAATCATTTCATAATAAAAATTATTAGGTAGCTTAAAGGATCAGTGATATTACTTAAATATATTTTGCAATTAAGAAGCATATTAATGGCATACTCGTGAATAATCCATGTCCTCCTGAATTATTCATAAAAATTGCTGATAAATAATTTAGATAAGATGAATTTAAGGAAATGGCGTTAAAAATCTTAGTGGAGCGCAGACATGCCCTCAAATTTATCTTATCTAAATAATCTATCATAGGCATTTTTTAGCCTTAACAGGCAATATTCCCCTTAAATAATTGAAATTTTTAATATTTAATGCTATAAATCATTGAGAGGAAAGAAGTTGAAAACCGAATCTTTAAGAGAGAAAGATACTAATATTCTGAATCTATTAGTAGAGAACTATCTGAAAATTGGGAGTCCTATAAGTTCAGGTTTTATTGTAAAAAAAACCAAAGCGTCTATCTCATCTGCTACAGTAAGAAATATAATGGCCAAGTTAGAGAATCACGGCTACCTTTATCAACCTCATACATCTGCAGGCCGTATCCCAACTGATAAAGGTTTAAGGCTTTATGTCAACGGTTTATTCAAAGAAGCCTTTTACAGTCGTGAATATATAAACCTTCCTTTAGAAGATTTTTATCTTGATAAAGGAGACTTCAATTCTCTTCTTGTAAAGGTTTCAAAAGTACTATCAGATTATTCAGATAATATAGGATTTGTAATTTCTCCAAGGATTTCCAAAATAAATTTTAGCCATATAAAATTTGTTAAAATATCTGAAGTGAAAATACTTATCATTTTAATCGCTTTATCTAATCTCGTGTTAACTGAATCTGTTGAAATGAAAGAATATTTCACTCAAGTTGAACTTGATAGAGCTTCTCGTTATATCAATGAAAATTTTGGAGGAAGAAACCTTGTTTTTATTCTTGATTATATTCTTAAAGAAGTCCCCAAATTCAGGATAAGATATGAAGATTTGATTAGTAAATTGACAATACTTTTAAAAGCTTATTTTTTTCAGGAAAAGAGAGAAAACAAAATATTTTTACAGGGTACTGCAAAACTGTTAGAAAAACCTGATTTATTTGATATGGAAAGGTTGAAATTTCTTTTTCAAAGCCTGGAGGAAAAGGCTAAACTTGCAAAGCTCCTTTCTGATTTTATAAGCCTTGAGAGGGTAAAAGTACTCATAGGGTCTGAATTGAATCTTCCCAATGTTTCAAGCTGTTCCCTTATTCTTTCTCATTATGGATATGACCGTCAGGTATTAGGTTCCTTAGGTATAATAGGGCCAAAAAGAATTCCTTATAAAAAAATTATCCCTGTAGTGGATTTTGTAGCAAAAAAGTTGAGCCAGGCTATCAGTTATGACAACTAGGGAGGAGAAAATGTCAAAAAAAATTGGAACAAAGCCAGAATTAAATGACCAAGAACATAAAATAGAAATAGAATATATAATCAATAAAAAAAAGCAAATAAAAGATAAACATGATGATATAAAAACATATGGAATCAAACTGAGAAAAAAGGAAAAAGAAATAAAAAATCTTAGAAAAGAAAATGCAGAACTAAAAGAAGAATATTTAAGGCAATTAGCCGATAAGGATAATCTTAGAAAGAGGCTTGAAAGAGAAAAAAATGAATTTTACCAGTATGCTCTTTCTGAATTTTTAAGTGATCTTATTGTTGTACTAGATAATTTTGAGAGAGCTTTGGAGACTGAGGATCAAAATAATAGTAAAGGTTACCAGGAAGGTATAAAGATGATCTATAAACAGTATCAAGATGTACTCATGAAACAGGGAGTAACCCATATAGATACGAAAGATAGAAAATTTGACCCAAATCTGCATCAAGCTTTTGTTACTGAAGAATCCGAAGATGTTGAAGAGGTCCAAATAAGTGAAGAACTTCAACGGGGATATACACTACATAACAGGCTTTTACGTCCAAGTCTGGTTAAAGTCATTATTCCAAAAAAAGAGAAATAATTATGGAGCATGTTATTGGTATTGATCTAGGAACTACTTATTCTTGTATGGCCTATTTGGAAGGAAAAGAACCAAGAGTTATATATAATATTGAAGGGATGCATGTAACTCCATCTGTTGTAAGTTTTACAAGCAAAGGAGAAAGGCTAATCGGTAACTTAGCCTCAAGGCAAGCAATTACAAATCCTGAAAATACAATTACTTCTATTAAAAGATATATGGGAAAAAAATTCCTGTCAAAAGATGTCCAAGAATCATTAAAAAGAATTCCCTATAAGTTAAAAGAGGCTCCTAATGGTGATGTAATAGTTGAAATTGATTCTAAAGTGATAACTCCTCAAGAGATCTCTGCTATGATTCTTGGGTATATGAAGAAATGTGCTGAATCATACTTTGGAGAAAAAGTAAATAAAGCTGTAATCACAGTTCCAGCACATTTTAATGACAACCAGAGGCAAGCTACAAAAGATGCTGCCAGAATTTCAGGCCTCGAAATATTGCGGGTTATTAACGAGCCAACTGCTGCAAGCTTGGCTTATGGCTTTAATGAGAAAAAAAACAGCACCATAGCTGTATATGATATGGGAGGTGGAACTTTTGATATAACATTGATGGAAGTAAATAGCGGCATTTTCAATGTGCTGGCCACGAATGGTAATTCCTATCTTGGAGGGGATGATTTTGATAACCGCATCGTAGAGTGGCTTATAGATGAATTTAAAAAGGAAAATGGTGTTGACATTTCAGAAGATAAATTAGCAATACAGAGAATAAAAGAAGCGGCAGAAAAGGCTAAACGCGAACTCTCTTTTACTCTTGAAACTGAAATTCACCTTCCCTTTATTTGTTCCTATAAATCCAGCTCAAAACATATAAGAAAGAAGATGACAAGAAGATTACTCGAAGAATTAACAGGAGATTTTGTTGAAAAAACTATACCTTACATTGAGCAAGCACTATACGATGCTAAAATAGAACCTGCGCAAATCGATGAAACAATTCTAGTCGGTGGACAAACTCGTATGCCCTTGATAAAAAAGATGATAACAGATTTTTTTAGGAAAGAACCTGTTGAGCATTTGAATCCTGACGAGATTGTGGCTATGGGTGCTTCTATCCAATCAGCCGTTTTACAAGGTAAAATGTCCGATCTCGTTGTTCTTCTTGATGTAACCCCTATTTCTTTGGGTATTGAAACAGAAAATGAAAACTTTGTCAAAATTATTGAAAAAAATAGCACTATTCCCACAAAAAAAACAATGGCATTTACGACAGTTGAGAATGATCAAAGAAGAGTGAGAATACATGTTCTCCAGGGCGAAAGTGAAAAAGCAGCCGAGAATATATCCTTAGCGGTATTTAGCCTTGTAGGAATAGAAGGAGCTCCTGCTGGCATGCCAAAGATTGATGTTACTTTTGAAATAGATACTGATGGAATAGTTAAAGTTTCAGCCAAAGATATCGCTACTGGTAGAGAACAAGGAATTGAAGTAAGACCTTCTTCTGGTCTTACTAAAGAGGAAATAGATAATATTATAAAGACACAAAAGAAGGAATCTGGGGTAGAGAAGGATGACAAAACAGGACTATTATGAAGTTTTAGGTGTATCTCGTGATTCTTCTTCCGAAGAAATAAAAAGAGCCTATCGTCAAATGGCTCTAAAATATCATCCTGATAAAAATCCAGGTAAAAAAGATGCAGAAGAAAAATTTAAGATTGCGGCCGAAGCATACAGCGTTCTCATTGATCATAATAAAAGATCTATTTATGACCAATTTGGTTATGAAGGTTTGCGAGGAGAAGGATTTAGCGGATTTTCTGGATTTAATTCGTCAATTTTTGAGGATTTCGAAGATATCCTAGGAAATTTTTTTAATTTTGGATTCGGAAATTTCTTTGGGACACGTCAGAAAAGAAATTCATATTATCCTAGTAGAGGAAGAGACCTCGCTTTAGAACTTGAAGTATCATTGGGAGAAGCAGCCTTTGGGGTGGAAAAAGAAATCAAACTTAACAGGATTGAACTGTGCTCTGTATGTAAAGGTTCAAAAATGCAGCCTGGCACACAGAAATCTGTATGTAGCCAATGCCAGGGGAGAGGACAGGTCCGTTATCAACAGGGTTTTTTTACAGTTTCTCGCACTTGTTCATATTGTAGAGGAACTGGAGAAATAATTACTTCTCACTGTGAAGAATGCAAGGGTTCCGGTAGAATAAAAAAAAAGAAAACACTAAAGATTAAGATACCAGCAGGAGTTGATAATGGTATTAGGCTGAGAATGGAAGGGGAAGGGGAAGCTGGAGATAGAGGTGCATCAAGAGGCGATCTTTATATTTCTATTCGAGTAAAAAAACACGAGTTGTTTGAAAGAGAAAATAGTAATCTATTCTGTCAGGTTTCTATATCTTTTGCAAAGGCAGTTTTGGGAACAACTTTGGAAATTCCAACCTTAGAAGGAAAAGAAACTTTGAAAATTGCTCCAGGTACTCAAACGGGAAAAGTTAACAATTTAAAAGGGAAAGGGATGAAAAACCTTCACAACAATAGAAAGGGAGATTTATTTGTTAAAGTCAATGTTAGGACGCCAGAGAATTTAACAAAAGAACAAAAAGAAATCATTAAACAGTTTGCTAAATCCAGAGGTGAAAATTTGGGAACAGTGGACCAAAATATTGTCAGCAAAGTGAAAAATATTTTCCATTAGAGAGGAGCGTGGGTGATGTTTCTCAAAGGCCAGAAGGTCGGTAAATATCATATTTTACAACCACTTGGGAGTGGTGGTTTTGGCTCTGTTTTCTTGGCTAAGAATACATGGCTTAACGTCCAAGTAGCAATTAAAGTCCCCCACAAACAGTCAACAGAGCTTTTTAAGCTTCTTAAAGAACCGAGGCTTCAAGCAGCTTTGGACCATCCAAATATTGTCCGTATGATTTCTGCTGAGAAAGTAAACAAGATCTTTTTCATGGTTATGGAATATGTTAAGGGAGAAACATTGGAAAAGATTTTAGAGCGTGAGAAGGCATTGGATTGTAAGACTTCCATTGAGTATGTTATGCAGATTGCCAGTGCTGTTAGTCATGCTCATGCAAATAAGATTGTTCATAGAGATTTAAGACCGTCTAATATAATTATCTCAAATGAGGGAATACTTAAAATTACTGATTTCGGGACATCGGTTTGGCTGAATAATATGCCTTATGCATCGACTAGAATTGGATCTCCTCCGTATATGGCTCCTGAACAATTTTTAGGAAAAGCAACATTTAAATCTGACATCTATTCCATAGGATGTATATTTTACGAGTTAATTATCGGCAGACCTCCTATATTCGACCCAGATCCTTTTAAAATATTGGAAAAGGCAAAAGAGGGGAAAATTACACCACCACGCTTGAAAAACAATAAAATTCCTAAAGATATTGATAAAATTATCATGAGATGTCTTTCTCCAAAAATTGAAGAAAGATACCAGAAAGCCTCAGAAATCGTGAAAGAATTAACAAAATTCAAAGGTAAAGATACTGATAAATCAGAACTGGATGATATATTAGGAAGAATAAGAGCAAGGGAAAGAATAAATAAAAAGCTATGTTGGAATTGTAGAAAGCCCTTGCCTATTAGAGCAAAGAAATGTCCTCACTGCGGAGAAGTAATCTGAAATCATAACCTGTTTATATTGTGATGATGCAATTTTAGAAAATCTATAGTAGTAAATAAATGCAATAAGGGAATGGAAGCAAAAATGAGGTAATTTGACTTCAATTAACAATTTAGATAAAATTATTTGCTGCATAAAAATGCCTTCGTAAAATGATCCTATTAATGCATTGGAATTTATCATCCGGGTTTAGTGAGCAATATAATTAAAAATAGGAGTTTTAAATGAGCCCTTTTAATGAAAATAGTAAGGTTTGGATGAATGGAAAATTAGTGCCATGGAAAGAGGCTAATATTCATATTGCTTCTCATGTTGTCCACTATGGAAGTTCCATTTTTGAAGGATTCAGAGCGTATGAAAATCCTCATGGGATAGCAATTCTTCGACTTCAAACACATATAAAAAGGTTATTTAATTCATGTAAGATATATCGCATGAAAATTCCTTACACTGAGGAAGAAATCAATCAGGCTGTTATAAATACAATTAGAGTGAATAAACTCAAATCTTGCTATATCAGACCTGTAGTATACAGAGGCTATGGAACATTGGGAGTCAATCCTTTCCCAAATCCTGTTGACTGTGCAATTTTAGCCTGGGAGTGGGGGAAATATCTTGGCGATGAAGCATTGGAAAATGGTGTTGATGTAAGAATATCTTCCTGGCAAAGGATGGCACCAAATACTTTTCCTGCATTAGCAAAGTCAGGCGCTAATTATATGAACTCTCAGCTTATTAAAATGGAGGCAATATTAGATGGATATATTGAGGGAATCGCTCTAAATGTTAGAGGACATATAAGTGAAGGAAGCGGAGAGAATATTTTTCTAGTAGTCGATAATATCCTGTATACTCCACCTTTATCTTCTTCTGTATTACCAGGAATAACAAGGAATTGTGTAATGCAGATAGCTAAAGATATAGGGATTCCTGTATCTGAAGAGACTATTCCAAGGGAAATGCTTTATGTCGCAGATGAAGTGTTTTTCACAGGTTCAGCGGCTGAGATTACTCCTATCCGATCGGTTGATAAAATTTCTATTGGAAATGGAAAGAGGGGACCAATAACACAAAAGCTTCAGGATGAATTTTTTGGATATATTAATGGTGATAAGAAAGATAAATATAACTGGTTGACATATGTATATAATACAAATTAAGAAAATCAAATTTAACTTATTTAAACGGGGGCAAGATGGAAATAGATGAGCTTTTAAAAATAGCCATTGAAAGCGAAGCTTCCGACCTGCATCTTAAAGCCGGGAGTTTTCCTATAATTCGCGTTCATGGAGTTCTGCAGCCTTTAACCACATTCCCAAGGTTATCAACAGAACATACTTTTGAATTGACTGATCAGATTACGAATGATTTCCAGAAGGAGGCATTAAGAGAGGATCTCGATATAGATTTAGCTTACAGCCTTGCAGGTTTCGGAAGATTCAGAGGAAGTATTTATCACCAGAGAGGAACATTGGCCATATCTTTGAGAATTATTCCACTAGAAGTGATGTCCATAAGAGAATTGCTGCTTCCTGAAGTTCTGGAGAATATTGCGATGGAACAGAGAGGCCTTGTTATTGTAACTGGGACAACTGGTTCAGGTAAAACAACAACTCTTGCAGCAATGATCGATCACATCAATATTCATCAAAGGCTAAATATCATTACTATTGAAGATCCAATAGAATATCTTCACCGCGATAAAAAGAGCACTATCAGCCAGCGAGAAGTAGGGCTTGATGTTACGGATTTTGCAAGAGGTCTTAGAGCATCCTTAAGAGAAGATCCAGATATTATTCTAGTTGGAGAAATGAGGGACAGAGATACGATTGAGACAGCTCTTCTGGCAGCCGAGACCGGGCATTTGGTCTTGAGTACTCTTCACACACTAGATGCACCTGAAACAATAAACCGTATTATCTCGGTTTTTGCTCCTCATCACCAGAGACAGGTTCGATTTCAGCTCTCTTCTATCATGAAGGCTATAATTTCCATGAGACTCATTCCAAAAAAGGACGGCCAAGGAAGAGTGCCGGCTGTTGAGGTTATGATAAATACGCCATATGTCGCAGAATGTATTCATGATAGAGAAAAGACTGGCCTTATAAGGGATGCAATTGCATCAGGTGTTTCTCAGTACCATATGCAGACTTTTGACCAATCAATTTATCGCCTTTATAAAGAAGGCTTTATCTCTTACGAACAAGGGCTGCGATATTCATCAAGTCCTGATAATTTCAAATTGAGAGTCATGGGAATTCGGTCAACATTGGATGTTGCCCTTGATGATATGGAACAAGAGATGAGTAGTACTAAGAGAAAGAAAAAAGCTGAGGAAGAAGAACAAGAAGAAGAATAGATGGAAGCCCAGAAAATCAGAGAATTATTTCTCGATTTTTTCGAAAAGAAAAATCATAAAATCGTCAAAAGTTCTTCTCTATACCCAAAAGATGACCAGTCTCTTCTATTTACGAATGCAGGGATGAATCAATTTAAAAACATTTTTCTTGGACTTGAAAAAAGAAGTTACACAAGATCGGCTTCAGTTCAAAAATGTCTGCGTGTAAGTGGAAAACATAATGACCTGGAACAAGTTGGAAAAACTAATAAACATCATACTTTTTTTGAGATGTTGGGAAATTTTTCTTTTGGAGATTATTTTAAGAAGGCAGCCATTGAATATGCATGGCAACTTGTTACAGAAGTTTTCAAAATGGAGAAAGATGCACTTTATATTACTGTCTATAATGATGATGATGAAGCCTTCCAGATATGGAGTGAGAGTATAGGAATTTCCGAGGACAGGATATTTCGATTCGGGAAGAAAGACAATTACTGGGCTATGGGAGAAACAGGCCCATGCGGACCATGTTCCGAAATACATTACGACCTTGGGCAAGAAATCCAAGAAGGAGATCCGTACAGCTTAATAGAAGCTGGAAGTGACAGATTCTTAGAATTGTGGAACCTGGTGTTTATGCAGTATTATCAAGATGAAAAAGGACAAATTCATTCTCTGCCTTCTCCCTCTATTGATACAGGAATGGGACTTGAAAGAGTAGCTGCTATACTTCAAGGCAAAAAAAATAATTATGATACTGATTTATTTCTCCCTTTAATCGAAACTATAAGCAATATTTGCAGTCTCGAATATCCTTCAAATGATGATAATAATATATCCATGAGGATAATTGCTGACCACATAAGGGCAATTTCTTTTTTATTAATTGATGGTATTATGCCCTCAAATGATGGCCGCGGATATGTTTTAAGAAGACTTATCCGTCGTGCATTCCGGCGAGGGAATGTATTGGGAATACACGAACCTTTTCTATACAAACTGGTTGGTGTAGTTAGCGATATTATGAAGGATGCCTATCCTGAATTACTTTCTTCTTCAAATTATGTCTCTAAGATTTGCCTTTCTGAAGAAAAACGTTTCTCGCTTGCTCTTTCTTCTGGAATTCTTACTTTTAACAAATATATAGCAGACGCCAAGGAATCTGATAAACGGATCATTCCTGGAACAAAATTGTTTAAGTTATATGATACTTATGGCTTTCCTCTTGACCTATCACAGGAATTGGCAGAGGAGGAAAATATAGAGGTGGACAAAGAAGGGTTTTTCAAGGAAATGGATAAACAACGACAGCGAGCGCGTCTCTCCTGGAAAGGAGAAACTAGACAGAACGGGATAAAAACTTATGGGGAATTAAAAAATCTTATTATTAGATATATTGGATATGAAGATGTGAGAGTTCATGAGGCTTCTGTATTAGCAATGTTAAAAGAAGGAAAACATGTAAAGGAGCTTAAAAATGGAGACTCAGGGGAAGTGTTTCTAAGCAAAACTCCTTTTTATGCAGAAGCTGGGGGCCAGGTTGGTGATTCAGGAATTTTAAAAAATCCACATTTTTCTGCATTAGTGGAAACTACTTATTACCCAATTCCAAATATAATTTCTCATAAAGTTAAGGTTATCTCAGGAATGCTTAAAATCCATGATACGGTTGAAGCCTTAGTTGATGTCCATAAGAAAAAAGCAATAAGTTTAAATCATACTGCTACTCATCTTCTTCATGCCTCGTTAAGACAGATCCTAGGTGATCACATTAAACAAGCAGGATCTCTTGTCTCTGCTGAAAGATTTAGATTCGATTTTACACATTTTTCCTCATTAAACAATTCAGAATTGAGGCAGGTTGAATTCCTGGTCAATGAAAAGATAAGAGAGAACATTAAAGTCAAAACCAGAATAGTTTCCTTGGAAGAAGGGATTAAAGAAGGGGCTATTGCCATTTTTGAGGAAAAATATCAAGAAAAAGTGAGAATGGTTACCATTGGTTGCTTTAGTAAAGAACTTTGCGGTGGAGTCCATATACATAATACAGGAGAAATTGGCTTGTTTAAAATCATATCTGAAACAAGTGTAGCTGCAGGGATGAGAAGAATCGAAGCAGTAACAGGAGAAGAAGCCTTAAAATATGTACAGGAGACGCATGAGCTGTTGTTAGAAATCCAAAATGTTTTAAATTCCCCACGTGAAAATCTTACTTTACAAATTGGGAAATTGATGAAGTCATTAAAACAAAATGAAAAAGAATCCAAATCACTCAGGCAAAAGCTTGCAAATTTCAAGTATGGCAAAAAAGACAGTCATATCCAGAAAATCAATGGAATTTCTGTTATTATCCAAAAAGTTGAAGGGTTGAATGATAAAGAGGTCAGAGAACTGGCTGATTCTCTTAAACAAAAAATTGGTTCGGGAATAATTATATTAGGTGCTGCTACAGAAGAAAAGGTGTTTTTAGTATCGGTAGTTACAAAAGATCTTACTGTACGTATAAAAGCAGATGACATCATCAGGAAGATTGCACCAATGGTAGATGGTGGGGGAGGAGGCAGGCCGGATTTTGCCCAGGCTGAAGGAATAAAGGTTAATAGCTTGAATCAAACACTGAAAAAATGTTCATCTATTCTGGAAGAAATGATAAAATAGGGTATAAAAATCACCCTTAAAGGTGATTGTATTTATTTTAAAAATTTGGAATTATATATTTAATTTTCAGTAGAAAAAATAGAGAACAATGGCATCTGGATTTATTCTCACTAAAAAAATTAAAGTAATAATTGCTATATTTCTATTTATACTGTTCTATTCAGGAATAGAAGCCAAAGCCCAGATTAAAAGAGATGGTGGATACGATGAAATCATACAAACAATAGCTGATAAACATGGTGTAGAAGCGCCTCTGATTCATTCTATAATCAAAGCAGAATCAAATTATAACACAAATGCATTATCTACTAAAGGAGCGATTGGATTAATGCAGCTAATGCCTGAAACTGCACGGAAATACGGAGTAACAAATCCATATAATCCCGAAGATAATATTGAAGGGGGAGTAAAATATCTTAAGGATTTAATTAAAGTCTACTCAGGAAGGACAGAACTAGTTCTGGCGGCTTATAATGCCGGCCAGGAAGCTATAAAGAAATACGGTGGCATTCCTCCCTATCCTGAGACAAGAAATTATATTGAAAAAGTGAAAAATTATGGATACAGAAAATCATTTATAAGGCACAGAACAAAAATATATACATATTATGACAAATCAGGGAGGGTGGTTTTTACAAACAACCGGGATCTCTATTTGATGAACAAAAAAGATAATTAGAACCAGAGGGAACAATTCCTAACGATGTTTTCGGATTCAGGATTGACTATTATCTGTGTCTTCAGCATTATACGTGTTTTTAGGAACATCGATGACTCCTTGATTGTTTTGAGATGTTTTTTTCTTAAAAATGGAGATCCCAATTATTCCTCCGAGCGCTCCTAATACTGAAAATATAATTACAGAAATAACGAATCCGAGCATTAACATTGGAATTGATCTTTCAACTCCGCCTTTTTCAAGCAGGTTTTCCCAACCTGAGGGCATTTCTTCAGCATAGTCAGCAAGTTTCTCCATGATGTTTCTAGTAAACTCACTGCTCATAGCACTGAAAGGAATGCTGACAATAAAATCCACAACAGCTGCTATTATTCCAGTAAAAACACCTACTATAGCTCCATCCCCAGCACTTAATGCAACGGAAGAGTCTTTAGATAGTAAATAGGCCGACAGTATGGCTCCGCCAATGATCCATATGCAGCATAGACAGTTAATAAAAGGGACACCTGATAGGATTCCTGCTACAGCTCCGCCTATCAGGGCTGGCATAAACATTCTAGGTTTTTGATCAATCATTGCTCCTCCTTCTCAGGTGGTTTCTCCTATTTTATTTTGTTTTGTGTTTTAATTTCAAGATATATTTTTACAGGCAAGATATCAGATTCTCGAATTTTTCATTTTGTTAATAAAATAGTCAGACAATCCAGCGATAAAGAAAAAAGGAAGAATGATTCCCCAAATTAATCCAGTTATGAATCGCAGCCAGCCAGGAGTCATCCATAAATGAAAAACATTACCTATTTTATCAGCAACAATTGGCAGAGACATTAGTATAAATGTTTTTATTCTGGGTAATGAAATTTTGGAAAAACCTTTCAAAAAAGGATAAAATACAGTGCCTGTCAAGAACCCAAAATATACACCAAGACAACGGGCACACACAGCAAGAGGATATCCATACACATAAAAACATCGAGAAGGAATTTGATGGCAAATAAGGGAAAAAACAGCATAAATCAGTCTATTCCATTCTGATGTCTGACTTTTAAGGTAAGGAGCAAAAAATATTGCTGCTATCCATAGTAAAACTCCAGCTAATGTGCCAGAATATACAAAAATTACTTTATTTATTGCTTTCATTTTATATCCGTATTAGGCTAATCAATACAGTACACTTTGTCAAAAAGAGAAGTGTTGACAGAATAATTAGCAAAGTATACATTTAACCCTGGAAAATAAGTTATTAGCTAAAGATATATTAATAGGAGATGAGAATGAAAAATAACAAAAAAATTGGGATTATTTCTTTTCTTATTGTATTGCTTCTTCCGTTCTCATTGATATTTCCACAATCCGAAGAAGCTTTGAAAGTTTTAGAAAAAAACAAAAATAGTGTAGTTTCTTTTGTTTCCTTGGGGGAGGATAAAGAAGTAATCTGCAGGGGGACAGGATTTGTTATAAGCAATGGGATTATGGCAACAAACTATCACCTGGTCAGTCAAGCCAAAAACGTTGAAGGGGTAAATTTCAAAGGGAAAAATGTTAAAGTTGAAGGGATTGTCACTGTCGATAAAAATTTAGATATTGCTTTTTTAAAAATTAAAAGCAAGGCGCTTTCTCTCCCTTTTAGCGAGTCGAATGAGTTTGAAGCGGGAAAGAATATTTTTACTATTGGAGGAAACGAATCAGGAGAGATCAAAGTTGTTGATGGTACAATAGGAGAACTTTTAGAATATGCTCCTAATCAGAAAATTATCGACACAACCTTAAATCCGCCAGATAGTTTTTGTGGAGGTCCTGTTCTTGATTCAAACGGGCAGGTCTTAGGTATGATTGTTTTCCTGGATAATGTAGAAAAATTCGTCTTTCCTGTTAGAGTATTGATGGGTTTACAGAAAGGCAGCACAGTGACCAAGTTTAAGAATTGGGAACAGGAAGATTATTTTTCAACTCTGGAAGGGTCTTACTTTGCAGGAAAGATATATTATGCATTGGACAACACTGGCAAGTCTGAAAAATATTTGAAGAAAGTCATAGAACAAAATCCTAAAGATATCAATGCATACATTCTTTTAGCTTCTATTAATGTTAAGCAAAGGTATTATTCTGCAGCAGTCACTAACTATGAAAAAATAATTGAGTTAGACCCTAATATGAACAGTGCTTATTTTGGCCTTGGTATAGTGTATATAAATATGATGAAGTGGAAAGATGCAATCCCACAATTAGAAAAAGCAGTCCAGCTCAATCTTAACAATAACGAGGCTTATTTTCAGATTGGGAGTGCTTATGAAGCACTAAGGGATTTTGAAAAGGCAGCCGAAGCATATAAAAATTATGTTAAATCAGAGCCTAAAAATCCTGGAACAGGGTATTATAATCTTGCTATATGTCAGATAGAGCTTAAACAATTTGCAGAAGCTATTGCATCTTTTCAAGAGGCTTTAAAAGAAAAACCTAATGATTTAGTAATCAATCAAAAATTGGCTCAGGCGTGCAAGAATGCAGGCCAGTATGAGAAGGCTGCTGGAATCTATACAAATCTTTCCGAAATAAATCCTGAAAATACAAAAATATATCTAAACAATATTATCAAGATGTATGATGAAGCCAATATGGCTGACAAAGCAATTGAAAGCACAAATAGATTGATTGAGCTCGATCCTGAGGATGCTGATGCTATTTATAACCTTGGATATATGTATGTCAAGCTTAATAAATATAGTGAAGCGGTAGAACCATTCAAAAGAGCCATAGAAATAAAACCCGATTTTAAGTATGCTTATTCAAATCTAGGATTTTGTTATAGCAAATTAAAGAAATATAAGGATTTTATTGCAGTATATAAGAAACTTGTAGAAATAGACCCTGAGGATGCTGATGGATGGCTTAGTATTGGTATTGGGTATATGTACCTGAAAAATTTCTCATCTGCTGCAGAACCTATTGAAAAAGCGGTCGAACTTAGGCCTGACCATGCTGTTTCACTTTATAACTTAGCTATTGTCTATTTGAATCTTCATGATAATTACAGTGCAAGAAAAATATATGGAAAATTGAAGGAAGTCGATCCGAATCTTGCCAGTAAGCTGCAAAAACTATTACGTTAAAATACTCAAGACTCTAGCCTAAAGAACATTGGAGCGTATGAATAAAATCAAACACTAGAGAACTAACATCTCGGTTAAATTGACAAAAAAGCAAAATTATGATAAGAAGAAATATAACATTAATTCAAACTCAATAAAATAAATCATATCTTTCCATGATGGTCGATTATATAAAGGCTACATTATTTTTGTTTCTGTGTAGAAAGGGCAGGTGGCGAAATTGGCATACGCGCTAGGCTTAGGACCTAGTTCCTGTTGAAGGAGTGCGGGTTCGAGTCCCGCTCTGCCCATTTCACATTACCCTGAATAATTAAGGGAGAATTCATGGACAAGACAAAAAGTTCTGTAAAGATACTTAGTGAATGTAAAAGAGAGATTGAATTAGAGATCCCTTCAAATGAGGTAATGGAAGAATTTGAGAGGACAGTATCTAAATTTTCAAACAGAGTAAAAATTAGGGGTTTTAGACCTGGTAAAGCCCCGGCGGATATTGTTAAGCGTATGTATTCAGCTGAAATTAGAGAATCTATAATTAATTCCCTTGCTCCAGAGGCCATAAAAAATGAGATGAAAATAAATAATTTTAATCCTGTTGGAATTCCAGTGGTCAGTGATATATCTTTTAATGAAGGAGGGCCTATTCGTTTAAAGGCTCAATTTGAAGTATGGCCAGAATTTAATCTCCCTGAATATAAAAACATAGAAGTAAAAAAGAAAAGCGTTTCTGTAACAGATCAGGAAATAAATCAATCTTTGCAAAATCTTAGTACTAGATATGTACAATACCTACCAGTAGAGGGCAGGGGAGTGCTTGATGGTGATTATGTTGTCGCAGAATTGAAAGGAAGAAATGTAAAAACAAAAAGGTTCCTTTCAACCGAGAAAGTGACTATTCTTGCAGGCCACCCTGAAAACGAAAAAGTTTTAAACCAGAATTTGACAGGATTAAAACCTAATGAAGAAGGAAATTTCACAATTAGCTATGACAAAAGTCATAAAAATAAAAAATTATCAGGAAAAGAAATTTCTTATAGCCTTAGAGTTATTTCTATTAAAGAAAGAAAAATCCCTGATATTGATGATGAATTTGCAAAGGAAGTTGGAGAATTTGAAAATTTGAAAGAGTTACGAAAAGAAATAAGAAAGGAGCTTCTTTCAGCAAAAGAAAGGGCGATGAAACAAGAATTAGCACAAGAAATTATTGAAAGGATCTCTGATAAATTGAGTTTCGAACTTCCAGATAGCGTGATTGAACAAGAATCTTTAAATATTGTAAGGCAAATGCTTTCATCACGATCACAAAAAACCAGCAAAGAAGAGTTTGAAAAGCTTAAAGACGAAGCGAAAAAAAATGCAGAGAAAAATTTGAAAAATCAATTGATTCTTGCCAGGATTGCAGAAAAAGAAAACCTTGAAGTTTCTGATGCGGAGGTATCTGAGGAGCTAAAGTCTATAGCGAAAGCAAATAATGTACCTTTGGCTCAAATTATAGATAAAGTTAATAAAGAGGGGAATAGGGAGGAATTAAAAGAAAAGTTGCTTTTTAAAAAGACCTTTGACTTTTTAGTTGAACACGCTATAATAAAAGGTTAGTCATACCATGATTTTAATCCCCGTATAATGAGAATTAAGCCACAAGATAAGGGTGAAAATCAATTTGCCAAATATAGATGAAGCAAAGTCAAGAAAAAAAGATAATATTGAATTTTAATAGCGGATTGCTGGAGTAAAATAATGAAAATCGAAGACAACAATGAAACAATAAAGAATCTCCCTTTAATTCCTTTAAGGGATATTGTTGTTTTTCCTTCAACACTAGTACCTTTTATAATCGGACGGTCTTCTTCAAAGAAAGCACTTGAACGAGCCTTTCAAAAGGACAAAATGATTTTTATTTCTGCTCAGATAGATGCTTCTTTAGATACACCCCGTCCATCGGATATTTATTCAGTGGGTCTCCTTGCGAAAATAATCAGAATGGTTAAAATGGATGATGGCAATATCAAAGTAGTTGTAGAAACGAAAAAAAGAGCCCGGATTATAGAATATCTAAGTTTATATCCATTTTATAAAGTTCTTATAAAAAATATCGTAGAAATTGAATGTGATAATGCAATATTAAGAGAAATATTAAAAAAACTCCTTGTTCTTTTTGAAGATTATTTAAAGATTAGCCAGCACACAAATTTAGATTCAATCATTCCTGCTTTAAAAGGTAATAGCCCCGGAAGGATTTCTGATATTATCTCTTCTCATTTATACTTGCCCGTAGAAGAGAAACAGAATCTTTTGGAAATAATAAATCCATATGAAAGATTACAAAGACTTAATTTTATTTTAGAAAATGAGATTTTGAAGATTCATTCTAAATTAAGAGGAGAAGGGAAAAAACAAAACCGCTACAAAGTGTCTGTCGGTGAATCAAATCAAAAAATCTTCCCCACAGGGATAAGTTTTAAAAAAGAAAGTAAACCCAACGAAATTGAAGAACGTAGAAAGAAAATTGCTAAAACCAGAATGACAAAGGATGCAGAAGAAAAGGCTTATAAAGAGCTGGAGCGTTTAGAATCTATGCCGCCTATTTCTGCAGAAGCGACTGTATGCCGTAATTATCTCGATTGGCTTATATCTTTACCCTGGAATAAAAAATCAAGAGAAAAAAGAAACATAAAAGAAGCGGAAAAAATTTTAAATGAGGATCATCATGGACTAGAGAAAGTTAAGGAAAGAATTTTAGAATATCTCTCTATCAGACAGCTTGTTAAAAATCCAAAAGGTATTATATTAGGTTTCGTTGGTCCTCCTGGGGTGGGGAAGAGTTCACTTGCTCGTTCTATTGCACGTGCAACACATAGAAAGTTCGTACGTCTCTCATTGGGAGGGGTCAGGGATGAGGCTGAAATCAGAGGACATAGGAGGACATATATTGGAGCTTATCCAGGAAGAGTGATACAGATGATCAAAAAGACTGGGACAAAAAACCCTGTTTTTTTACTAGACGAAGTAGATAAGATGAGTGTCGATTTCAGGGGGGATCCGGCCTCGGCATTGATGGAAGTTTTAGATCCTGAACAAAATAGTACTTTTTTAGATCACTATATTGATACGGAGTTTGATTTATCCCAGGTAATGTTTATTGTAACGGGAAATATGACCGATTCCATTCCAAGGGCATTGATTGACAGAATGGAAATTATAAGGCTTCCTGGCTATACAGATGAAGAAAAGCTTATAATTGCTAAACAGTTTTTATTGCCTAAACAGCTAAAATCGCATGGTCTTGGAACACGCAACAATCTTAATATTACAGACAAAACATTTAGAAAACTTATCCGTGAATATACCAGAGAAGCAGGAGTAAGAAATTTGGAACGTGAGATAACTTCTATATGCCGTAAAATTGTTAAAAAGGTCGTCGCAAAAGGAAAGGATTATAAAGAAACCATAACTCCAAAAATTCTAGAAAAGTACTTGGGTATCCCAAGATTCAAGCGTTTAGAGATATATAAAATCGATGAAATTGGAGTCGCTATTGGTATGGCTTGGACAGAATTTGGTGGAGAGCTTTTAGCTTTTGAGGCAACTAAGGTTCATGGAAAAGGAAATTTTACATTGACAGGGCAGCTTGGAGAAATCATGCAGGAATCTGCCCAGACAGCTTTTAGCTATGTTAAGGGAAAGATGTTTGAATTGGATATTGCCCAGGATTTACATAAAAACTTCGATGTTCATGTTAATGTTCCAGAGGGAGCAACTCCAAAAGAAGGGCCTTCAGCAGGAATAACTATTGCAACATCAATGATATCTCTTCTTGCGGAAATTCCAGTATCGAAAAAAGTATCCATGACCGGAGAAATCACCCTAAAAGGAAGAGTTCTTCCTGTAGGAGGTATAAAAGAAAAATTATTAGCTGCATATCGAGAGGGAATAAAGGAGGTCATTATTCCGATAGATAATAAACCAGATTTAAAAGATATACCAAAAAAAATAAAAGCTAATATGAATATTCATATTGTAGAAAACATGGATGAAGTATTAAAAATCACGTTGACAAAAGACTTACCTGATAAATTAATAAAAGGAAGTGCACAAGTTTGCTCTTACGAACCTAAAATCAAAGAAAATGAGAGAGAATCTCAAAAGACTTCTGTAACATATTGATATTAAATAATTTGTGGGGGATTTTCTCTAACTGCATTTGTTTCTAAATAAAAATAAAGAGAGGTAATAAAATGAAAGAGTTCAATCTAGCAGAATTGGAAGAAAAAGATATTCAGAAATTAGTAAAAATTTCCGGAGAGTTGGGACTTGCTGATGATGATATTAAAGACTCTACCAAACAAAATTTAACTTTTAAAATATTAGAAGCACAAGCCAAAAAAAATGGACTGCTTTTTTCTGAGGGAGTATTAGAATGTCTTGATGATGGATTTGGATTTTTGAGGTCTCCTGAATTCAGCTACCTGCCCAGTCAGGATGATATATATGTGTCTCCTTCTCAAATCAGAAAATTTAAGCTTAAAACAGGTGATGCTATATCTGGGATCGTTAGACCTCCAAAAAATGGAGAAAAGTATTTCGCTCTTATTAAAATTGAAGCGATAAATTTTGGACATCCTGATATAGTTCTTGGAATGAGAAGAAACATAGATTTTGATAATTTAACTCCGTTGTATCCTTTTGAAAAATTTAATTTGGAAGATACTCATCCAAAGAATCTTAATGCAAGAGTCATGGATCTATTAACTCCTATTGGAAAAGGACAAAGAGGATTAATAGTTTCTCCACCAAGAGCAGGAAAGACAACACTTTTGAAGACAATTGCAAAATCTATTGAGATAAATCATCCTGAAGTATTTCTAATTGTATTATTAATTGCGGAACGTCCTGAGGAAGTTACAGATTTTAAAAGAAGTATAAACGGAGAAGTAATAGCTTCTACTTTCGATGAGCCTCCAATAAGAAATGCACAGGTCGCACATATCGTTTTAGAAAAAGCAAAAAGGCTGGTAGAACTTAAAAAAGATGTTGCTATTTTAATGGATAGCATAACAAGATTAGCAAGAGCTCACAATGCAATTATTCCTCCTTCAGGAAAAGTTCTTTCAGGGGGAGTAGATGCAAATGCTCTTAATAAACCAAAGAAATTTTTCGGTTCAGCTAGAAAAATTGAAGAAGGTGGAAGTTTAACAATAGTTGCTAGTGCTCTTATAGAAACAGGAAGCCGTATGGATGATGTTATATTCGAAGAGTTTAAAGGAACAGGTAATATGGAGATAAAATTAGACAGAAGATTAGTAGATAAAAGATTGTTTCCAGCTATAGATATTAATAGATCGGGAACAAGAAAAGAAGAACTATTAATAAAAGAAAATGACCTAAAAAGAATATGGGTTTTAAGAAAAGTTTTAAGCCAGCTTAACGAAACAGATGCTATGGAATTGTTACTGGAAAAAATAGCAAAAACAAAAACAAACAAAGATTTCCTTGATGCTATGAGCAAAGGCTTGTAGATATGAGCAAAGGCTTTTTAGATATGAGCAAAGGCTTGTAGAATAGATCTGAATTAAAAAAAAATCAAATTAAATCCCTTCAAATCAAAGAAATATAAAGAGATGCCTGATCCTATCGATGCAATCAAATTTAGAATGGAACAATTGGGATTATATCAAAAGGATCTTGTTCCCCTTATAGGCAGCAAAAGTAAAGTGTCTGAAGTTATCAATAAAAAAAGGCCTCTTTCTTTATCTATGATGAGAGCGCTTCATAAAGGATTTGGAATCCCAGCCGAAATCTTGTTACAAGAACAAGGCCATGATTTTCCTAAAGAAATTCCAGGGATAGACTGGTCCTGTTTTCCTATACACGAAATGGTTAATTTGGGCTGGATTTCTTCTAAAAAAATCATAAAAGGAAATGAAGAGGAAATTATGCGAGGATATATTCAGGAAGCCGGAGGTATGAATAGTTTTTCAAAATTATTATTTCGCACTAGTAAAAGTCCGATAAAAAAATATAGAACTGATAGATACGCACTTATGGCTTGGTGTCTTAGGATTATGGAGTTGTCTGAGAAACATCCTTTAGAAAAAAAATATAAACATGGATCCATTAATTTATCAGATTTATCAAAACTCAGTTATTTTAAAAATGGTCCTCTGCTAGCAAAGGAATATCTTGAGAAACACGGTATACAATATTTTATTGTCCCTCATTTGAGAAAAACTTTTCTTGATGGAGCTGCGATGATTTTAGATAAAAAGAAACCAGTAATAGCACTAACCTTAAGATATGACCGGATAGATAATTTTTGGTTTTGTCTTCTTCACGAATTAGCACATCTTACCAAGCATCTTCATGTGGATGAAACAAATATTATAATAGACGAGCTAGGGCCTCATAAGTTAAGTATTGTAAAGAAAGATTCGAAGGAAAAGGAAGCTGATAGAATTGCCCAAAATGCACTAATCCCAGAAGAATATTGGAAGAAAGTTAACCTGGATTCAAAAAATCTGGCAAAGGAAGTGCTTTTTTTATCAGAACAACTTAAGATTCATCCTGCAATCATTGCAGGAAGAATTCAATTTGTAAAAAACAATTATAAAATATTATCCCAATTTATTAATAGAGGAGAGGTTAGCAAGCTTTTTGAATAGATCTCATTGAAATAAATATAAACAGTCAAATGCTAAGATTTCTGAATACAATAAGATGAAAATAAATCCAGAATCTTTTGAGCATGAAAGATTACTTAACATAATTAATGTCTTAAGAAAACCGGCGGGAGATGATTTTGATCTCAATTAAATTAAGAAAAGTCCAAATGATTTCATTAAAGCTTTACATAATGGTTATAAAAAACTTCATTACTCCTTAATCTCAGAAATTATGATATTTGAAAAAGTTAGAGAACTTTTTTTTAACTGTCGTTAATGAAACAATTAAGCAAATCATTGATGTTGAGAGCATATAAAGATGCCAAAAGAATTCCTCATTGAGATAGGCATGTGAAAAAGCAAAAGACTTTTATTTTTAATATATTTTGTTTATTTTTTGGAGATTCTTATGGATGATATTATTGATGAAACGAAGGACTCAAAAATTTTAAGAAAGCTCTTTTCAGATGCTGAAAAAAATAGAGGAATAGACTACATATATACACTGCTCAGAGTTACCGGAATTGTAGGGTATAAGAAAGATCCATTATTACATCTTCGTGATTCTTTAAAACAAATAGGGAAGGACATCAAAGATGAAGAATTGCCCACTGCTTATCAACTTATTATTGATAATGAAGAACATTTCAATTTAATTGCCAACTTAATTAATTGTGTCAAAAAAAAGCCATATAATTTTCCCCCTTTCCAACACCTTTATTCTGGGAAATTTCCAAACATAGTTAAGCCATCTATAAAAAATATAGCTATAGAGACAGCAAAAATTGCAATGGAATCGAATATGGAGGAACTTTCAAAACTTGTTGCAACAGCATTTCCAGAGAAAATTCTCGATAACTTACATCTAAGAAATTCCATCCCGGATATGGAATCACTAAAAAATGCCTTCAAAAATTGCCGTGCATTGCTTTTAATACTTCTTAGAAATTATTTCTCAGAGCTCCTAAAATTCAGAGAATTACCTAGATTTCATAAGTTACCTCATTTTGAGGTTTTAGAGCTTCTTGTAAATGAGGAGACTGGTCTTTTCGGCTTCAAGATGCACTTCTCAAATGGTGCATCTGCCCGATTCATAAGAGGGACTGAATTAACTGAATGCATTAATATCAATCTTGAAGTTCCTATTAACTTTATGGTTGGGTTTATACCTGATTTGAAGCAAGAATGGAGAATCGGAGATAAGAGATTGTATGAGGTTGGACTTCCAGGCCGATATAATAAGCTTGGAGAATGGAAACCTATCATTTATCCTGGAGAATCTAAGTCTTTAGAGAGAGATGCACTTTCTATGTCTGATGATCCTGACGTAAGTGGATCAATCTTCTATATGATGTGCACAGGCCATCGTGTCATTGAGTTTGTTGTTCGCACTTCGATAGAAATGCCACTTAAGAGTTTTTCATTTGGAAAGCAACTCCACTTTTTCAAATGTCCTTTTCATAATGACATTCCAAATACTTATCCAAACCTTCGCATATATGATGGCTGGCTTGAACTCGATTCAATTGATCCTGAACACATTAGAGCATCAATAGCAGAAATTGGAGTCGGAATAAATAGGATGGCTTTTGCCTACAACCAGAGGGCTGACTGGCGTATTAAATATAGGATGACCATGAGCCCAGGAAGTTGTGCTACTCCTTCCAAAGATGATCTTCGTGTCCTTGATAAAATCCTTAGAGAATTTCCAAAGACTGAAGATGCGATTGTCCTTGATGCTGCTATTGATTGGTATAACCGTGGAAAATTATCTCGAAATGTCTTTACATCTTATCTGTGCAACTATATTGCGCTTGAAAGTGTAGCAATTGCAGTCGCAGATGGTAATGCCGATTTAGGACTTGACTATCACAGAGAAAACAGACAGGAAAAAGGGAAGCAAAAGAGGATTGAATGTATTCAAGAGAAGTACAATGAAGTCTATGAAGCCGATCCTGAAAGATTTGTTCGAGAAGCGTACTTTGATTGTATTATTGGAATAACTAAGAAATTAAGGCAGGTCACTGAAAAAGTTTTTAGTGCTGATCACAAATATTATAAGGCGCTTTTTGAAAAAGTAGAAGGCCTATCCTTGAGTGATATTCAATCGAAGATTGCACATGGAGAATTCACTCTAATTGACAGAAATAATGAAGCGTTGGTAAGAAAGCGACTTCCTAAAATTGCCGAAATCTGCAAAGAATTCCTTGTAAAGACAATCTTTCTTTTAAAGCCGACGGAATCCTTACCAGAATGGTCTCAGATATTCGCTTCGTATGTTTCATTTACTGATCCACGAAATACTCTTGTAGTAACCAAGAAATCGATGTTGCAAACTGATGATTGGAGCATTAGACCCGAGTGGTGTGACTAATCAGCCTATCAATATCGCTTTGATTATTTGTTTTGAATAATCATCAACAATCAATTTATTACAAAAAGAACTCCTGACCCAATCATTGTCGCCAGACCAAAAAAATGGTTGACGTTGGTCACTTATTTATTTTTTAACGTATTTTAGCAGGAAAGAATGTAAAATATGTGTTAAATCCAATTATTTTCCACAATTGCACAAAATATGGGCAGGTGAGATATCCACAGGGTGAGGAAATTTTCAACTTATTTGATATCAACTACTTATATTTAAGGTTAATATTGTGTCGCATAACATTTATTATGTTAACTAATTTATTAAATTAAAATATATTATATATTTCAGTATTTATTTTCTTCATTTTTTATCTTATTTATCACTTCTTCTAATACTTCTATTATCTCATTTTTTGTTATTTTCTTATTCTTAAATTCTATTTTTAATTTATAATATTTATTTCCTTTTCCTATATATTTATATACATAATACTTGATTCTTTCTCCCTTTTCTTTTAATTTTCTAGACAATTCTCTTGTATCTTCTCTCTTTAAATTTCTATTTTTTATTTCTTCTATTAGAATATTCATTTCTTTATTGCTTCTTTGTTTTGCAATTTCAATTAATGTTGTTCTGCTTTTAATATTATATTTTTCGCATAATAATCTAATGTCATCCGGAATTTTACTAATGCTTATTATTTCTGTAATCGTAGATCTTGCTTTTCCAATTTTATTTGCAATTTGATCATGATTATATCCATAAATTTCACCTAAAGATTTTAATGCATCAGCTTCTTCAAATGCGTTAAGATTCTTTCTTTGAAGATTTTCAACCAATGATAATTCCAATGCTTCATTGTCTTCAACAATTTTTTCTATACATGGGATTTCTTCTAAACCTAGTTTTTTTGCAGCAATAAATCTTCTTTCTCCTGCTATTATTTCATATCTCCCTCTTTTAGGTCTTACGATAATTGGCTCTATGATTCCTTTTTCTTTTATTGATAACATTAATTCTTTTAAATTTCCCAATTCGCTTCTAGGCTGATGAGGATTAGGATATATTTTAATTAGAGAAATCATTCTAATTCTTGGACCTGAGGAACGAGATGATATTAAATCTACAAAATGATTATCATGTTTCATACCGAAATTTTCAGGTAATCCCGTTCTTTTACTTTTTTGCACGTCTTATTATCTCCTTAACTACATTATTATATTGTAAAGCCCCTACTGAATTAGGAGCATAAGTAAATATAGATTCTTTATAAGCTGGACTTTCTTCCAATTTAACACTTTTTGATATTATTGTTTTAAAAACTTTTCTACCAAAAACTAATTTTATTTTATTTACAACATCTTTTGATATATTAGTTCTTTTATCATGAAGAGTTATTAAAATTCCCAATATTTCAAGATTAGGATTTGCTACTTTCTTTACTTTCTCTATTGTTTCAAGCAGGTCATCTGTTCCTTCAAGACATAGATATGAAGATTGTATTGGAATTATAATTTTATCTGCAGCAACAAGAGCATTTAAAGTTAGTAATCCCAGGGTTGGTGCCGTGTCTATTATAATATAGTTATAATTATTTTTTAATGGATTAATAATATCTTTAAGCCTATAATGGCCGTCAATTTCACCCAACAATTTTGTTTCCAACTTTGCCATTGATATTTTTGATATTGCAATATCAAGCCCTGGAATTGTTGATTTTACAATTACTTCCTCAATATTTACATCTGCATCTATCATTGCATCATACAAAGATTTTTTATAATTCGAATGGTCCTTAACACATGAGATAGTACTGTGAGCCTGAGGATCTATATCAATTAAAAGTGTACTTTTTCCCATAAATGCTAGAGCTGAAGATACATTTAAAGCTGAAGTTGTCTTCCCTACTCCACCCTTTTGATTTGTTATGGTTATTATCAAGAAATTCTCCAAAAATCACTGATATAAATAAAATATAGAATATCAAATAAAATATCAAGAAGAAAATTATAATAAAGGATAAAAATATTGTCGGCATGCCGACATATAAACGTATATATAAGATAATAATAGAGTTAAAAGAGATATTGTATAAAATTAGATGATGTGTAATAAAGAAAAAAAATAATATGAGAATATGAGAAAATATTATAATATATTAAATGTGTATTAATTAATTTAGTATCAATAAGATAGAAAGGAATTAATAATGAGTTTCTAATATAAAATAAGTTCAATGACAGGAACAATTACATCAGGTTTTTTTATAGGAACATGGAGAATAATATTGCCACTAGAATTTTTAATTCCAATATTTGTTTTTTGATGGGAAATATTTACTTCAGAAGAATCATTTAGGATTTGTGCATATTTAACTTTGGTAGCAAAGCCATCGAGATAAATTCTGCCAATCGGCCAATCAAGAACATGTATATATAATCTTTTTAATTTAGGGTTGTAAGTCATAATGCAATTTTCTGGGCATTTAAATTCGTCAGGTGCTTGAGTGCAGCAATAAATAGATCGGCTGTGATATTTCATCCACTCACCTATTTTATTTAGACTTGACATTGCACGGCTGTCAAAAGTACCTCTAGCAGTTGGGCCGACATTCAGAAGAAGATTTCCACCTTTGCTTACAGTCTCAATCAATAAAACGACGAGCTGACGTGGACTCTTCCATGTAGATTCATCACGGTTGTAACCCCATGATCCTGAGAATGTATGGCAAATTTCCCAAGGTACTCGTTTTCCATTGAATTTAATCCATTCACGTGGTTTTAATTGTTCAGGTGTTATAAAATCCCACCCACCAGGTACGTCAAGAAGGTCGAGACGGTCATTAACAATAATATCAGGTTGATGCTTGCGGATTATATTTAAGAGTTTCTCAGACTGCCAATCATCCCTGCCTTTGCCGTCTTTTCCAGGAAAAGAAAAGTCAAGGAAAAGACAGTCAATCCGGCCAAACTCAGTCATGATTTCTTGTACCTGATTGTACAAATATTCTGCATATTTTTTTATGTCTCTATTTTTGTTCTTCTCCCTAAATTCCTTATTGTCACGCATTGGATGAATTCTATCAACTGGATACTCAGGATGATGCCAGTCTATGAGTGAATAGTAGAATCCGACACGGATTCCCTCATCTCGAAAAGCTTTAACAGTAAGCTTTATGAGATCTTTACCATAAGAAGTATTTGTAACCTTATAATCGGTATATTTTGAGTCCCATAAACAGAAACCTTCATGGTGCTTTGTTGTGATAACAAAATACTTCATTCCGGCTTTTTTTGCTGTATGTGCCCATTCTTTTGGGTTGAATAAATCAGGATTGAATAGATCGAAATACTTCTGGTAATCTTCATTAGAAATGCGTTCTCTAGACTTGACCCACTCATGACGTGCTGCCATAGCATAAAGCCCCCAGTGAATAAACATGCCAAAACGCGCTTCTGTCCACCATTTCATCCGTTCTAAACGCTGCTGTTCTGTTTCTTTAGAGATTGCTGCCTGGACTGGAGAAATGGGAATATGTAGCATTAATACGGCTGCAGCAAGCATAGAAATTACTATTTTTTTTGATTTAATATTCATTATATTCTCTCTTTACCACTAAAATTGTCTTCCAAACATTCCCCAAAATTCATCCCCAAGCTCCCAGTATCTAAACATGGCTGCCCGGGCAAAATCATTCGTGTATTTTGTAATATATTTTAAAGATTCTTTAATATTTTTTTTATTAAGCTCCTGCACAATTTTTTCTAAAGCAGGAAGTTCAGTAAAAGCTTTTTCTTCAAACTCCATTACTGCCTGCTCAATATATTTGCCTGCAATTCCCCATCGAACTGTTGCTAAACGGTTAGCACGCCTGAATGCCCAGCATGCGGAATCTGTGCGGAATCTGTGCTGGCCACAAATTTCGAAACTCTTTGGAAGTTCTGCAACTCCTGCAAATATTGGGATTCTTGTACTCTGACCAGGATTATCAAAAGCAAACCAGCATATACCTCCTACCTCATCAGGCAGCCAATCCCGGCATTGAAGCACATGAGAGTAAGAACATCCTGCAATTGCGATCGTTCTCTGGCGTTGTACTGCTCCGGGCTTCAGTGTATTGAGAAGTGTAACCAGGTCTCTTGACATCCAAGGGCTGACGACTGGGCTCTTAATCATCTCACTGCTTCGGCGCTTTTTTACCATTAAATTTTTTGTCATATCTAATTCAGTCCCTACATAGGTTTGCCTGTAAAGTTTCATTATGTCTCTCACTGATACTTTTTTATCAGGTTTTACGGAAAAAGGGAGTTCTTTCGAACTCCTATCCAAATTAAGAGATGGAGCTAGCGTACTGAGTACAAAGTATTCCCTGGTTGAAAAGGGCTTTTCTCCACTGTAAGCTTTCCAGAATTTGAAAGGCTCTCCGCTCTCAGAATCCCACCATCCCATTTCTTGAGCAACAGAGAAAACATTTTCTGAAGCCATGTAATTATCAGGGTCGTCAAGACTCAACTCTCCTATCCTTGGGATATTAGCTGATATGCCGACTTGTTCATCTGGGATTCTGGCTGCTGCCCATACTGATCCGATCTCTAAAGGCCCAGCACCGAAAATTTCAAGCTGCCATACTTCTTTTGGATCAGCGATAGTAATACACTCACCCCAATCACTATATCCATATTTTTTTACAAGTTCACCTACAAGCCGAATGGCATCCCTGGCATTTGTGCATCTTTCTAAAATGACACGTTCCAATTCTTCAATAGAAAACACCCCCTCGGAATTATATAGATCTCTTCTCCCCCCAATTGTAGTTTCGCCTATGGCAAGCTGTTTTTCATTCATACATGGATAAGCAGTATTAATAAAAGCATAGGTTTCTTCAACCTGCGGGATCTCACCTTTTAAAACAAGGCCTCTCAAATCCCATGCTGTTTCAGTATGCAACTTTCCGTGATAAATTTTGTTTGTTGAGCCTTTTTCATGTTTCTTATGAGGGACAATATTCAGCCAGGTTCTGTAGTTGCCATCGCAGGAATGTGCAGTGATTACTGAACCATCTGTAGTTGCAAGACGGCCAACCATTATACTGGTACAGCATGACTCCATATCTTTCAAGTCTTGAGGTTTTTCCTGAACTGGATGGTGGGCAAATATCAGGATTATACCTGATAATAATATTAAAATAGTAAATAGACTCAGTCGCAAGGATATTTTTTTCAGATAGGAATGATTTATTTTCACGACAGTCCTCCTTTTTTTTTTAGTTTCTTAATTATTTACGATGAGAATGAAGGTGTCAATAAATTTTGTATTTTGCATAGCAATAGTCTTTTTAAACAGGAAATTATATTTTTATGTGAAAGTGGCAAGTAATGAAAGATGAAAACAAAATAAAAGAGTGAAAGTTCAGGCCAATCGGCTGTTATTGGAATATTGCGGGTTTGGTTAGAATATCGCGGATACGTTTCATATCAAATTTTTCTGACCTGTCAAAATTATAAATTCCGTTTTGCTCCTGTTCAACGTCTGTTAACTGTGTGTAACAAAAACCACAGATATGTTTCATGCTTAATAAGACATCGGTTAATCCTTCGAGCCTTTTGTAATATTCTTCCAAAGTTATTGGGTCTTTCCCATAGCCCCAGGAGTCATCAGCATGTTGTTTTTCAATACTCGGGATCCATTTAATACCTCCGTACTCATCGATTAAATAAGGCTGTCCCTTATAATCGGTACTTTTATCGAAATCTCGTATCCATACATCGCTGTCCCCTGAAAATTTTAACAATTCCTCTAATTTTTGAGGATCTTGTTCATAAGTATGTTCTGTCCATAGGTCGGTTTTTACGTGTAATCCACCGCTGGAATCATTAACAGGACGAGTAGTATCAAGGCGAAGGGTTAGGTCATAAGCATTTGCAATTAATCGTTTATTTTCCTCTCCCCTACTCCATGCTTCATTAAAGGGTGACCATGCAATAATAGAAGGATGATTTCTGTCACTTATAATAATTTCCTCCCATTCGGTAAGAAAATTTCTGGCTGCTGTTCCATTATTCGGATCAATGCCCCAGCTTGAAGATTCTCCCCAGGTCAAATACCCAAGTTTATCCGCCCAATAATGAAACCTTTCTTCAAATACTTTCTGATGCAAGCGGGCACCGTTAAAACCTGCTTTCATAGATAATTCAATATCTTTTTTAAGAGCTGCATCAGTTGGTGCGGTCCATATACCGTTTGGGTAAAATCCTTGATCTAGCACAAAACGCAGGTAATAGGGCCTGTTGTTTAAAAATATCTTATTGCCTTTAATATGCACTTTTCGCATTCCCATATAGCTTTCGACTCTGTCAATGATTTCTCCACTACTGTTAATAACCTTAAAAAGCAAACCGTACAAGAAAGGACTTTCCGGAGACCAGGTTTTAGGTCGTTTTATACGCAATTCACATATCACATTGTTGCTTGCAATTACTTCGTATTTACTCACTGTTTTTTTGACATTTTTTACTATCACTATAAATTTTTGTCCGTTTTCCAATCCATAAAAATGTGGTTGGACATAAAATCTTTTATTGTCAAGGTCAGGAATAACATGACATGATTTCAGTCCGTATTTAGAAACTGCTTCAATCCATACAGTCTGCCAGATGCCGGTCGTGCGTGTATAGTGACACCCTCTTGATTTGAAAGCCGGACATTGTTTTCCTCCAGGTTGTATGCCGGATCGGGTATCATCCTGAACATAGACTACAAGATTGTGTGTTTTTCCAGCATTGACGTAAGGAGTAATATCAAACTCAAATGAAATTGTTCCTCCCCAGTGTTTTCCTACAGATTTTCCGTCTATAAATACCTCGGTTTCATAGTCAACTGCACCAAAGTGGAGAATTACATTTTTTCCTTCCCAGTTAGATGGAATCATGATAGTGCGCTGGTACCACATGGCACTGATAAAATCTTTATGGTTTACTCCTGAAAGAGAACTTTCTGGGCAGAAAGGAACTAATATTTCATCATTAAAGCTAATGCAGTTTGCAAAATCACGTTCCTCGCCTGACTTCCCGAAATCGAATGTATAAGTCCACTTTCCATTTAAATTTATCCATTGAGACCTTACAAATTGAGGGCGAGGATATTCTGGACGTGGAGTATTATCAATTTGGGCCTGCGGAGATATTTCGGTTGAATATCCTACATAAAGCATACAAACTATTGTCAAAATCAAAATTAATACTCTTTTCATTGTTTTAATCTCCTTCTTTGCTTATCATGTTTTTATTACATCATATAAACTTTATTTACAAATTAACAAATATAATTTATATTAATTAACTTATAAACAAACTTATAAACAATAAACAAAAATTTAGGAGAAAACAATGTTAAGGGACATTATCGCAAAGGAAATACAGGATACAATCATGAGTCCAAAGTTTGTTTTTACCTTCCTACTCTGCACAATTTTAATTTTGTTATCGGTGTATACAGGAATAAACAACTACCAGGCGGAGCAGAAGGAATACGGCGCAGCAGTGGCTTTAAACAAGAAGAATCTTGAAAGCCAGCCCACCTATCAAAACCTTGCGGGAATCGGCACTAAAATAAACAGGTCGCCTCAAGTACTTAGCACAATTGTTAATGGCATCCAGGAAGCTGTGGGCCGTGTAGCGACTATAAACATAGCATTCGACCCAAGTATGATTGAGTCAAAATACAGCAGCAGCCCAATTTTTGCAGTTTTCGGTGCACTGGACCTGACATTCATTGTGAAAATAGTATTGAGCCTGTTTGCTATACTTTTTACATATGATGCTATAGTTGGGGAAAAAGAAAGAGGCACATTGAAGCTTGCTCTGTCGAACAAAGTACCGAAAGACAGACTTATTCTTGGTAAAGCAATTGGAGGGTTTATAAGCCTTTTAATCCCTCTGATCATTCCTTTGATTCTTGGTCTACTGATTCTGTTAATTTATCCGAATATTTCACTTTCGGGTGGTGACTGGGCGCGATTGGGTCTAATAGGCATCTTGTTTCTCCTGTACTTATCCGTATTTTTCACACTAGGACTATTTATTTCTGCAAGAACAACTAAATCATCAACTAGTTTTCTGATTTTATTATTTGTATGGGTGACTTTTGTGACAATAATTCCTAAAGCTGCAATAATGACAGCTGCCCAGATAAATCCCATTCCATCTATCCATGAGATTACTGCACAAAAAGATGCCTACCTGCAGGAAATTCAAAAAGAAGCTGTTGTAGAACAAAGACAGTATTTTAAAGATAATCCACGTCCAGAAAAGGCAGAAGAAATAGCTAAATGGAATGAAGATTTAAAAAAATGGGCAGAGGATTTTCAACAAAGGTTGACGTCAAAAATCGATGAAAGGAACGCTGCAATCGAGAGGGATTACCAGGCTAAAATGCGGGGGCAGCAAAAACTTGCAGTAAATCTGTCACGTATTTCTCCAGCTTCCGCCCTGATGTTTGGTACTATGAGCCTCGCAAGGACAGGGATAAGTGAGCACGAGAGATTCTTAAACTCGGTAAAGAATTATAAGCCAATATTTACAAAATGGATTAACGCAAAAATGATGAGATCTTTAAATCTGGGAGGTGGAGAACAGCCGAAACCTGAATTAGATGATATGCCGCAGCACGAGTTTATTCCAGAGCGTCTTGGTGATTCAATAAAAAGAATGCTTCCTGACCTCATGCTGATGATTTTACTGATTATAGTATTTTTTATGGGTGCCTATATATCTTTCATTAGATATGATGTCAGGTAAATGCTTAAAGGCCAATGATTATGTCAAATAAAAAAATAAGAGGAAATTATGTTAGAAGCAATTAATCTTACAAAAAAATATGAGGATGGGCTGCTAGCAATCGATAATCTAAGTTTCAAAATCGAAGCAGGAGAAATATTCTGTATGTTCGGGGCTAATGGTGCAGGGAAAACAACGACAATTAATCTTTTCCTGAATTTTATCCAGCCTACCGAAGGGAGTGCTTTAATCGAAGGGATAGATGTGGACAAAGAGCCATTAAAATCAAAAGATTATGTTTCCTTTGTTTCTGAGAATGTAATGCTGTACGGAAATTTTTCAGCCTTCCAAAATATCAACTATTTTGCAAAATTAGCAGGAAAGCGCAACCTAACCAAAAAAGATTATGCCAAAGTGTTAAAGCGTGTAGGGCTTCAAAAAGAAGTATTTGATATGAGGACAAAAAATTTCTCAAAAGGAATGCAGCAGAAATTGGGGATTGCTATTGCAATAATAAAAGATGCGCCAAATATCATACTTGATGAGCCAACATCTGGCCTGGATCCCAGGTCGGGGCAGCAATTTCTTGAACTTCTGTTAGAATTACGTGAACAAGGAAAATCGATTTTCATGTCCTCGCACGATATTTTCCGTGCAAGATATATTGCAGATAGAGTTGGATTCATGATGAAGGGTAAGCTGGTTATGATGCAAACGAAAGAAGAACTTGTAGGACAAGACCTTAATAAACTGTATATAGAATACATGCAGGAACATTCTAATTAATATAAAATCTGCTTAAGACAAACGCCAATGGATATCATATTCGGTATCATTATCATTTTTGCTGCTATTTCTTTTATGATCTTCCTTATTCTTAGAAGCCGAAGGACGATTGAACTGATCCACAAAAAAAGACTCAATTCGGCTCGAGAGATCCTAAAAGGAATAAATGAAAGAAGATAAAACTCATATTTCCTCAGAGCTCTCCAGAGAACTCTCTCTCTTTCACATTACCATGATGGGTCTTGGGATGATGATTGGTGCGGGAGTTTTTCTTGGAATAGGAAATGCGGTTTATGTTGCAGGCCCGGGTGGGGTTCTCCTTACATTTACTCTAAATGGAGTAATCGCTTTATTCACAGCTTTATCTTACGCTGAATTGAGTTCAGCAATTCCTCGTGCAGGTGGTGCATATAATTTTGCCCGTTTGGCTTTTGGACGGGGGGCAAGTTTTACAGCAGGATGGATTGAGTGGTTCGCATCGAGTGCGGCTGGAAGTTTATATGCGGTGACTTTTGCAATTTACACTGTAAGATATTTCAAAGGCCTGGGATTATTGGGCTGGCTCCCTTTTTCAACAAACATAACAGAAAAAATCGTTGCTTTTCTTATTGCCATACTCTTCCTGTATATCAATTATAGCGGAGTTTCGAAAACTGGTAAAATTGGAGCATTTTTTACGCTTGGTCAAACCCTTTTTCTCATTCTCATCGGAGGTGTAGGTATTATTGTAGCAATGATAGATCCCTCAAGGCTTCAGAACATCTCACCGTTTCTTCCTTATGGCTGGTCAAAGGTTCTTATAACAATGGGGTTTACATATGTTGCTTTTGAAGGCTATGAGGTAATTGCTCAAGCAGGAGATGAAACAATTGATCCCAAACGAAATCTTCCAAAGGCTATGATTTATTCTGTTTCTATAGCAACATTCACTTATGTGGCAGTTTCTTTTGCTGCAATTGTTGCAGTAAAAGCAGGATCTCCTGGAGTTGAAGGAGTTCCATGGGAGTGGATTGGAAGTTTTAAAGAAAGAGGATTCGGGGAAGCTGTTTCGCGTCTTATGCCGTTCGGTAATTTTCTCCTAACTTTGGCGGTAATATTCGCTTCTCTTTCTGCCTTGAATGCAACTATATATTCTGCTACGAGGGTATCATATGCGCTTGGTCGTGATCGTATGCTGCCTAAATTCTTTGCAAGTATTTCACACAGACGAAAGACACCATGGATTGCACTTATGTTTTCTGGATGTATTATCATAACAGTAGCAATATTGCTTCCAACTATGGATGTAGCTTCCAGTGCAAGTATCATGTTCCTTTTCCTTTTTTTCCTTGTAAATATGTGTGTAATCAGAATCCGCCTGAATATGGGTGACGAATTGAGTTATGGATTTATTATGCCTTTCTTTCCATGGCTGCCAATTATTGCTTTTGTCTGTCAGGCTATAATTGCTGTTTCGCTTGTAAAAATGAGCTGGATATCCTGGACTATAGGCCCAGCCTGGATTATTTCAGGAATTGCTATATATTATTTATATTCGAAATCACATGCCATCTCCACCGAAGATGAAATCAGGGTCATTGAAGAAGAGAAAGTCCCTGAAAGCGACCAATACCATATCATGGTTTCTGTAGCAAATCCTGATAATGCGCTCCAGATGATTCGTACTACTTACGTACTCAGTGAAGCCAAAAATGCCAGGGTTAATCTGCTTCACATGGTGCCTGTTCCGAAGCAGGTTCCTTTAGCCGATGCCGAAAAATTCATGATGGAAGGAAAAGAAGGAATTGTGGAGGCGATGCTCTATCTTGTTATCAAATTTCCTATCACTACAACCATAAGGTATTGCAGAAATATCGCCCGTGGTATCTTAAGCGCTGTAAGGGAAAAGAAAATCGACATGCTAATTATGGGCTGGCATGGTCAACCTAGAAGCTCCGTATTCAGACTGGGCAGCACTGTAGATATTATTATTGAACGTGCACCATGCAATGTCATTATTTTAAAAGGCCTTGGAAATCGTGAGTTTAAACGAATATTAGTGCCTCTGGGAGGAGGCCCAAATGGAGTTTTTGCTCTTGAAATTGCAAGCATACTGGCAGAGAGAGATAATGCAGAAATAATTGCCTTTAGTGTGAATGATCACAAAAACAAAATTGATTCGGTACAGTATCCCAGATCATACAGAGCACGGAATCATAACCGAAGTCATATAAATTTCAATCGAATTAAAATCAAAAAAGTGGATTCCCAAAATATAATAGAAACCATTCTTGATGAATCTGAAAATTACGATCTAGTCGTCCTTGGCACAACCAGAGATCCATTGATTTATCAGATCACAAGGGATTCTGTTTCCCATGCTATAGCACGGAAATGCAGGAAACCCATGGTTATTGTTAAAGCATCTGGAGGCATCAGGTCCTGGATCAGACGGTGGTTGTAAAAGCGAAACCTGAACAACTAATCCTTTATTTTATTTTTTTTTAAGTAAGCTCTCCATGTAATTGCCCATTTTTCGGGGTTATCCAATGTGCTGTTATCAATCTTGTGCACGACACTGTTATGAGGTGAATTTTTAACTTTTTCAGGATTTTCATATGCTTCTTTTGCGACTTCATTCAATGCAGAAATGTATTCATCAATTTCATCTTTTGAATATGACTCTGTTGGCTCAATTGTGAACGGTTGGGGAACAATGAATGGATGATGACTCGACCATAAATGGAAGCCAAAATCAGCCATTCTGCAACTTATTTCTTCTGTTGAAATTCCTGTTTCTTCTGTGAGTTTCTCCCAACTATACCTCACTTGTTCAATTCTGTGTCTCCCTTTTGCATAAGGGGCACTTGCACCGTGAATTTGTTTCACTTTATTCAAAATGTAGTTATTGTTTAAAACAGCGATACTTGCTGCTTCCTTGAGTCCTAAAGCCCCTAAACTCATTATCCATGCATAAGCCCTTAAAATGACTGGAAAAACCCCAAGAAATCCTCTCACCTTGCCGATACTTCCTGGAAGATTGTAATTCAAAAAATATTTTTCGCCGTCAAACCCAACTATTGGAACAGGAAGATAGTTTATCAACCTTTCGGTCACTCCAAGTGCTCCAACCCCTGGGCCTCCACACCCATGTGGAGATGAGAATGTTTTGTGAAGGTTAAAGAAGCACAGGTCAAAATCAGCTTCTTTGGCACGAGTAATCCCCAATATTCCATTGGCATTAGCCTGGTCATATCCACAGAGGCCTCCTGCATCGTGAATAATTCTTGTAAATTCTGTTATTCTAGGATTGAAAATTCCTGTATCTTCAGGATTTGTAATCAATAAGCCTGCAGTCTTATTGGAGACTGCATTTTTAAGAGCTTCAACATCGGGCAGTCCATCTTTATCTTGAAAAATTGTAATTATTCTATAATCTTTTGAAGCTGCTGCTGCAGCATCAGATGGATGTGAGAATATGGTTGTAATTATTTCATCTCTTTGTTCTGCTTCTCCGTTCGCTTCATGATAAGCTCGAATGATGGAAGCCATGGCAAAAATAGCTGATGAACCTCCTCCTGGTTGGAGGGAAAATTGGCTTAGTCCTGAAATTTCCCTCAGGAAGGTATCCAGTTTATATATAATTTCCAGCGCACCCTGGACTGTGCTTTCATCCTGAAGTGGGTGGAGCTCTGTTACTTTAGGTGAACGGATAAAAATCTCGTTAATTTTTGGACTGTATTTCATTGTACAAGTCCCTTGTCCTATATCCACGTTTAAATCTGCCCCCAGGCATTGCTGCGATAAGCGAAGGTAATGTTTTAATACTCTCATTTGTGATATCTCAGGAAGCCCTGGTGCTTCTTTTCTTTTCATGTTATCCGGCAAAGCAGAGATCCCATCTCCAATAGACTCTTCAATTTCTTTCTCTGCTTCAGGTATTAAAAGTCCTCTCTCTCCTTTTTTACTTAACTCAAAAATGATGGGCTCATCCCATTTCGCCTGATGAAATTTTCTCAATCTAGTTGTTTTCATTTAAATATCATCCTTTTTTATATTTCCGTTCTATTCAGGACATCACTCAATACCTGAACCAATCTATCGATTTCTTTTTTTGTATGGATTTCTGTTACACAATACAGAGCGCAACTTCCCAATTCTGGGAAATCATCAGATAAGTCTTTTCCTCCGAAAATAGCATGTTTTAGTAATGATTTATTTATTTCCTTGACTGGAACTTTAGTATCATTGAAATCCACTATAAATTCTTTAAAGTGAGGTGCATTGAACAAGGGGGCTTTAACTCCCTTGATTTCTGATATTTTCTTCATTGCATATTGAGATTTTTGCATAATGGCCTTACCAAGTTTTTGCATTCCCTCAGGTCCCATAAGCGATAGATAAACGCCTGCTGTAATTCCCCATAATGCTGAACATGTCCCTATAAATTCTTTGCCTTTCTCCCTGAGGCCAAATGATGTCCTGTCATAAGCAACATCACCAAAGCCATATTCCCCTTCCACAGCAGTTTTTGTGATGCCGAAGAGTCGTGAAGGGTATTCCATTACAAATTTTTCTTCATCATGCGTTGCGATGAATCCTGCAAGCCCACCACCGTAATTCATATGCACTCCAAGACCCTGAATGTCACCACAAACAATATCTGCCCCATAATAGCTTGGGGGTACAATAACACCCAATGAGATTGGATCAACACCAACAATACTCAAAGCGCCATTTTTGTGGGCAATATCTGATAGGGCATTTCCTTGACTTTCAAGGAATCCCATGTAGGATGGATTCTCAAAATAAACTCCGGCTGTACGTGGAGATATTTTTGATTTTAGGTCATTAAGGTCAATAGCCCCGGTTTTCGGGCAATGCTTCAATGTTTTAATATCAACAATTGGCCTGCAATAATTATTGATCACTAAAAGTCTATCAGGAGATACGGTATCAGAGATTAGTATTTCATTTCGTCCAGTAATCCTGCATGCCATTCTTATTGAAGTGCTGGCAGCCTGGCACCAATCATATGTCGGCACATTGACTACATCCATATCTAAAAGTTCTGCCATCAGGCTTTCATATTCAAAAAGAGCCTGGAATCTTCCATGGTCTTCGTATGGTTCGCCTGCATATGCTGTTAAAAATTCTGACCGCTGATTTATTTCATCACATATGGCAGGAACGTAATGCTGCCAGCATCCGCCTCCTAAAAAACTGAGATTATCCTCACAATTTTGATTTTTGGAAAGGATTTCCTCAATATAGCGCTTTAATGCATATTCAGAAGGCAAAGCCTGAGGCAAGTTCATATTCCCTTTAAACTTAAGAGTTTCGGGGATATCACTGTATAATTCATCGATATCATTCACGCCTATCTCTTTTAACATTTTTGCTTTAACTTCTGGTGCGGAATTAGGGATATACGGATGTGCACTTCCCTTTTTAGTGTTCATAGCTAACCTCCTTTATATGTTTTTTAGCTTATAACTATCCAGCCAATCCTCCTCCGTCAACAACTAAAATAGAGCCTGTTACCCAGGCAGACATATTACTTGCAAAAAAGAGGACAGCATTTGCAATATCTTCAGGGGTTCCCAGACGGGAGATAGGTCGAACTGCGGCTTTTTCCATAAAATCGTCATCGTCTTCTCCTAATTGTACTGCTTCAGCATGCAGCAGTGGAGTGTCCACATCACCTGGACAGACACAATTTACTCTTATATTGTGTTTCCCATGGTCGATGGCCATCGCACGTGTAAGATTTACAACACCACCTTTTGCTGCACAATATGATACAGCCTTGGGACCGCCTCTTAGTGACCATCCTGAACCTGTGTTTATTATGTTTCCCCCTCCGTTCTTTATCATATGAGGAATCACATGATGTGAAAGCAAGTATATTCCTTTAAGGCTCACTCCTGTAACTAAATCCCATTCAAATTCATTTAACTCGACAATATTCTTGCGTCTCGTAACCCCCGCATTATTGAACAGGATATCTATTTTTCCAAATTCTCTGATAACATTTTCTGTTGTTTCTTTACAATCAGAATTTGAAGTGACATCACATCGAAAAAACTCGGCCTTCTGTCCAATTTTTTTTATCTTTTCTACTGCTTCTTTTCCTTTTGATTCATCGATATCAAGCAAAGCGATATATGCACCCACTTCCGCAAGTCTTATTGCTGTTCCAAGGCCTATTCCTGAGGCTGCTCCTGAGATCATAGCAACTTTTCCTTCTAAAGAAAGAAGATCTCTGATTTTATTATCTAATTTCATGTCAATTTCCTCCTCATGTTAGCATGATTTTTCATGATATCAAGTGAATCACACTGTTTGTTATGTTTTCCCCTTCTAATCATAATCGGCAATTTTTATGAATAATCCAGGTTAGGTATTATTAAGATATTTTCTCTATGCCCTTTAAGTATTGACCTGCTGTTTCACCGCCATCGATTGATATCGCCTGTCCGGTGATATAGGATGCCTCGCTTGATGCTAAAAAAGCAAACAATGCGGCAATTTCTTCAGGTTTTGCATGTCGTTTTAAAGGAATCTCTGAATTTATATTTTTCAGCATTTCTGGTGAGTATTCTGATTTTTGCATAGGAGTAAGAACATAACCAGGGCAAACAGCATTTACTCTCAACCAGGGAGCAAATTCCAGGGCAAGAGTTTTTGCAAGCATGATAACTCCTGCTTTGGATGCATTATAATCAGAATAAAGCGGATGACCCTCAATCCCATTTGTAGAAGCAGTAAACAATATAACGCCTGAAGACTGGTCACGCATTCTCTTAATAGCCTCTTTTGCACATAGAAACATGCTATCTAGATTAATTCTGAGAACTTTTGACCATTGTTCATATTCAGTTTCTAGAAATGATTTTCGCACGCTTATCCCGGCATTAGAGATTAAGATATCGATTCCACCCAGAACATCATCCACTTTCCTGAATGCTAATTTCATATCTTCAGGAATGCTAACATCTCCATGGAACCCGCCACAGATATTTGTATTTTTAACGAATGTTTTTTCCAGAGCTTCTTTATTACAATCAATTATAAAAACTCTTGATTCTTCAGAGATAAATCTCTTTGTAGTTGCAAGCCCTATTCCACTTGCTGCGCCGGTGATGACAACTCTTTTATCCCTAAGATCTTTATAAATTCCCATTATATTCTCCTTAGAGAAAATATGTAGTCAGATAATAATATTAACACAGATATATATGAGATAGAAATAATCCAGGTTAAATGTGATATACTAAAAAACGAAAAGAATAGATTCAAACGCCAATAAGGAGAAAATGAATGGATTCTTCGGTTCTTGATTTGATCAACGAGAGGATTATTCTGCTTGATGGAGGCATGGGTACAGAGCTTATAAGACATGGTTTTCCTCAGGGAGCATGCCCTGAATCGTGGAATTTAGAAAGACCGGAATTGATAATTAAGATTCATAAGAGCTATTTTGATGCTGGTTCAGATGCAGTCTTAACTAACAGTTTTGGTGGGAACAAAATAAAACTTTCCTCTTACGGTCTGGATGACAAGTGTTATGAAATAAACTCTACAGCAGCCTATCTGGCGCAAGAGTGTCGACCTGAAGGCAAATTCATTGGTGGAAGTATGGGACCGACAGGCAAATTTCTTAAACCTCAAGGCAACTTTACAGAAAACGATTTTGAAGATGCATATGCAGAGCAGGCCATGGCTTTGAGTAAAGGGAAAGTGGATTTTCTTTTAATCGAGACTCAGTATGACTTAAGAGAAGCCCTTTGTGCTCTTAAAGCAGCAAGAAAATCATGTGATCTTCCTGTCTTTGTTACTGTGACATTCAATAAAAATCCAAGAGGTTATTTCACCATTATGGGTGATAGTGTTTATAGATGCATAAAAGAATTGGAATCATGCAGTGTGCCTGCCCTTGGAGCAAACTGCACTCTCGACAGCGAACAAATGGTAGGATTAGTTAAAGATATGAGAAAATACACTTCCCTACCACTTATCGCTCAAGCAAATGCCGGTCAGCCTTCTCTGTCTTCGGATGGTAAAGTAATTTACTCTCAACCACTAGAAGATTATATCCGTTTTATACCGGCAATGATTGAAAATGGCGTAAATATTATTGGTGGATGCTGCGGAACAAATCCTGATTACATCCGGCAAATGGCATCAATTATTAAGAATATTCCTTGAAAAGCCCGTGCATTCTCTATCAGATATCGGATTTACTATGCCCGTTTATTTTTACCGGAAGAAAAGAATCAAGCCGGCTATGATATATGATTCAAACTGAAATGAGGAAAAATAAAAACATTATTATAATAAATATTAAGCGGTTCAAAGATTGGGCTGCATGACTTAAAAGAAATTTAATGCAAACGAGGATAACCAAGTGACAAAAACATTCAATCTCAAACAAATCAAGGGTGCCCTGGAAAATATTGATGCTGTAAAAGTTATTGAGGAAGGCTTTGTTGCATATTCTCAGGGAAGAGTTGTCGTGCCACCTGTAGGAGAAATGATCTTTGAGAATCCGCCAGGAGAAACCCATATAAAATATGGTTTTATAAAGAACGACGACTACTATGTAATAAAGATTGCTAGCGGTTTTTACGAGAACTACAAAATCAATATGCCTGCAAATTTCGGTCTTATGCTGTTGTTCAACCAGAAAAACGGGAATCTATCCTGCATCTTGTTTGATGAAGGTTGGCTCACTGCTGTTAGAACAGCTGCAGCCGGGGCAGTAGTTGCCAAATATATGGCTCCTAAAAATGTCCACCGTATCGGTATCTTCGGTGCGGGAGTTCAAGGGAGATTGCAGTTGCAGTATTTAGAGTCAATTATTAACTGCAACCAAATCATTGTGTGGGGTGTAAACCAAGCGGAACTCGATGCATATAGGAAGGACATGGAACCTTACGGTTATAATATTGAAACAACACTTGAACCCGACTACATCACCTCAAACTGTAACTTTATAGTTACAGCAACCCCTTCAAAAACTCCTTTGGTAAAATCTGACTTAGTTCTTAAAGGAACTCATATCACAGCAATGGGCTCAGACACAGCTGAGAAACAGGAATTGGATTCAATGATTCTAAAAAATGCCGACATTGTTGTTGCCGACAGCATCAGTCAATGTAAATTGAGGGGCGAAATATATAAAGCTTTAAAGGCAGGTGTTTTGAAAGAAAATGATCTTGTTGAATTGGGCAGTGTGATTGTAAACAAAGAACTCCAGAGGATATCGGACGACCAGACCACTGTGGCAGATCTAACCGGTGTTGCAGTCCAGGATTATCAAATCTCAAAAGCTGTGTATGAAGCCCTGAATTCTTAAAAGAGAATCACTTCGGAACTACGGAAAGTGAAGAAATCATGGAGGCTCTTGGTCTGTATATCACTTTTTGAGGAAACTGCCTTCGTGTTTTAACAGCCACTCTTTTCTCCATAATCCGGCCCCGAAACCGACCAGCTTCCCATCGATGCCAATAACACGATGGCATGGAATAATGATGGCTATCCTGTTTTTTCCGTTTGCGTTTCCAACTGCACGAACAGCATTCTTATTTCCAACAGATAAAGCAATATCCTTGTAAGATACAGTCTTTCCAAATGGAATCTTCATCAACTGCTTCCAGACTTTTTTTTGAAAATCTGTGCCTTTCAACTGAATTTTTACACTAAATTTTTTACGATTACCTTTAAAATAATCATCAATTTGTGAATAACATTCTTTTAAACAGTGAGGAATTTCGACGTTAGTTACAGATTTTTCTTCTAAAAAACTAACAGATAGTATCCCTTTTTGTGTCCCAATTATTTCTAAAACACCGATATTGGAATTATAATATGTCTTATACTCCTTAAACATTTGACTCTAATCTTCATACATAGAATCGATTAAATCTCTGTATTTTTCCTCAACAATTTTCCTTTTTAATGGGGGGCTTTCAAGTACATTATCCATGACTATTGCATAGATTTTTTCAAATAGCCGAGGAACACTTACCATTATATGAGGCTGGACTTCCATCAGATTATCTGCGACAGTTTCTACACTCTCAGCATATGCGATAGAGCACCCTTTATACAAAAATGCAAAGGTGCACATTCTCTCCAGGACATGCGATAAAGGTAAAAATGAAAGGACCATATCTTTATGTGTAAATTCAACGAGAAAAGCTAACGTTTTAATATTGCTTGTAAAATTGTCATGAGTAAGTATCACCCCTTTGGGAATCCCGGTAGTTCCAGATGTATAAATAATAGAAGCAACATCGTCAGGTTTAACTTCTAGTGCTGTCTTTTCGAAAAGATCCGTTTTTTCATCCGCAATCCGTTTACCTTTTCTCATCACATCATTTAAACTCAGGACACCTTCAGGAATTTCGGATTGGAAGCTAATAAAATGAGTAACCTTTGTCAGTTCATTTTTAACTGTTTTTAGCTTTTCCCAGAGTTCTTGACTCGAACACACAACAATTTTTGCATCAGAGTCGTCAATAATATATTTTATTTGTTCTGGTACTAAAGAAGGATAAATGGAAACGGTTATTCCACCCGAACAAAGATTAGCAAAATCAGTCATAATCCATTTAGGACCATTTTCAGCAAGTATAATAAGTTTATCTCCAGCCTGATGTCCTAAATCTTTCAGCCCAAGGGATAAATATTTTATATCATTTCCAAAATCTTGTGTTGATATCGGAACATAAGCACCTTCCTTTTTAAAAAGTATCAAATCTTCTTTTGGATATGACCTGACAGTATTGAGAATAATTTGGCTTATTGTATCAACCATTTTCCCTTCATCTCAGATGTAATTTTTAATATTTACTAAAATACAGAATCTTTAGGTTTTTGTACAATTTCAGGATTAATGTGGTTAAATTAAATCCCTGTCTTTTATTTCTCCTTTTCTTCTTCTTTTTCCCAGGCTTTTATTCCATTAGTCATCCAGGCCGAAGCAGGGGCTCCTTTTAAATGATGGTCAAAAAATTCTGCCATACGGCGTGTCCAATCTTTTTGATTTACTCTTTTCCGCAGCCCATGAGCTTCGCCGTTGTAGTTGAACATATAGGCTTCTTTTCCTAAACGCCTCAGAGCCATTATATACTCGATTCCTTGGTACCATGGAACCGCGCCATCTTCATCATTATGCATCATCATGACAGGAGTCTGGACTTTATCAGCCCAGAAAATGGGCGAATTTTCAATATAGCGCATAGGTACTTCCCAGGGGCTTCCGCCAATCCGGCTTTGTGTACGTTCATATTGAAACTGGCGGACCAGACCACTTCCCCACCTTATCCCCCCGTAAGCGCTTATCATGTTTGAAACCGGGGCTCCTGCTTCTGCAGCGGCAAATATATTAGTCTGAGTAATCATGTATGCAATTTGGTAACCTCCCCAAGAATGGCCTTGGATACCAATAGATTCAGGATCAATAAAACCTTCCCGGGCCAACATCTGAATTCCTGGTAGAACACATTTCAAAGCGTCTTTGCCCGGATAACCTGTATCATATTCGATGTCAGGCATCCACATCACATACCCATTACTGACATAATAAGGAAAGTTTACAGATGAACCTGGAGAAGGATGGCGGAAAGAATGGAACCTTTGGTGAAGGGTTTCATAAATATACACAATTAAAGGATATTTCTTATTAGAATCAAAGTTATCAGGTTTTATCAGGATCCCCTTCAAAGGTTTCCCGTCTGAACTGAAGAAATCGCGAAGCTCAGCTTTGCCCCATATAAATGGCTCCATTTGTCTTCCCAGGTTAGTTATTTTGCGTGGATTTTCAAAATCAATATCAGCAGTCCAAAGGTCAGGATATTCGTCAAAATTCGAGCGGGAAAAGAGCATTATATCCGCTTTTTTTGCCTTTTTCACTTGTATAAATGCTCTATCATCCATGATGAGTTTCTTTGGAGGCTTTTTTCCTTTGATAAGGTCCTGGAAGAATCCCTGAGCCATTGTTTTTTCATTTGTTACTCGAAGTAAAATTGGTTTACTTGGGTTGATTGTAATCTCTTCTGGATCAAGTTTTACATATCTAAACGAAAGATCATTTTTTCTGCCGAATCCTTCTGTAATCATTCTTGCATTTGAGGCGTCAGGCAAGATCTCCCATATGTCATAGCGGTCATAAATCAATAAAGATGCATCACCGTAAGTCCAGCCTGCTGTGCCGTAACTCCCAGGAGGATTCGGCCTGTCCCAATCATACTGCTTGAAGGATACATCAAGCGAAGCAGTTAAATTTGCTGTTGTTTTTGTGTTTATATCATAAACATACCAGTCTTTATCATGAAACCAGTATATATACTTTCCGTTTGGAGAGAGTCTTGCACCTCCATAAAGTTCTTTTTTTACAAGAGTCCTTTCTGAAGTTTCCGGGTTTATCGCATATATATCATAATAAGAACCGTCATATGAGACACGCTTTGTATATGGCCAGATATTTTGAGCAAAGGCAATCTTCCCGGTTCTAGACAAACTAACATCAGGGATCTCTTCATCAGCAAGTTTAATAAAATTCTTACTCTCAGTGTAGTAAACAGACTCCCACGTGTTATCCCGCATTCTTTTTGCCATCTTTTTCTGCTGGGGTTGTGGGTATGGGTCATTCCAGTGCCATAGATCGAATTTTGCTTTTTCTTCTGTTTCTTCTTCTTCCTCCTTCTTTTTTAATTGAGAAATTTCCTTAATTCCAAACATAACAACATGGCCGTCATCGCTGAAATTTATTTCAGATTTATCGTTTACAGCCATACCTTCAGGGAATCCTGGTGTAGAAGAGTGAGAGACCCATAAGACAGCCTTCTCCTCACCTGCTTTCCATCCGTATAAGTTAAATGTAGGCTCTTCAGCTTCCTGATCATCACGGTCAGTATAAAAGGCCATCCATGTTTCTTCCTTATTCATTGTTAATCTATTGTATTTCCCTTTTCCGGATAAAAGGGATAGTTTGGAACCGCTTCCTGGGATTTTACAATATAAACCATCGGTTTCCGGTTCTTTTTTGCTTGAAACAGTGTAAATAAGGGATTTTCCGTTCTTAGTGAATAGATAATCCAATGCTGACTCAAACAGTGTCTCGCTGCCATCCTTAAGGGATCTTAAAACCAAAGGAGTTCCATACTTCTTTTCCTTCTCCTTTTTTTCTTCTTCCTCTTTTTCTCCTTCCTCCTTATTTTTTTCCTCTTTCTTCTCTACTTTTGGAGGAGATTCTTTGAGATAGGCAACCCATCCCCCAGCTTTTTTAGGCAGCTTAAAACTTTTCACATTTTCGACTACAGTCACTTTTCCATTAGAAAGGTCCATAATTCCAAGCTTATTCTTTGGCTTTTCGCTGTCTTTTTTCTTTTTATTTTTCTTAAACTCCTTTGATTCAGCCTTTGAAGGAGAAATAATGAATATAATATGAGTTGTATCATAGCTGAAATGAGGTTTTGCAGACTTTTCAGAATCTGTTCCCTCACCTGAATAACCAATTGTATGGCGGTAGTCCTTATCTGTCTTCAAATTTTTAACTACTAGATCTGCTTCTCCGTCCTGCGGTGTTTCAAGATACAAAACCCAGTGCCCATTGCTTGAAATCTCTGCTCCCACTATCGATTTCCATGAATCGTAATCATTATGACTCAAAGCACGTTTAGCTTGAATGCCGCTTAAGGCTGGAGACAGTATGAGTAAAACAGAAATGAACAGACATATAAAACTTAATTTTGAATTTTTAAACATGAAACCTCCTAATATATTGAAAAAACTTATTGTACAGGCTTCCCTTTTTCGTTCCATCCACGAACTTTATAGTATTTCTGGATAAGTGATCTGAAAAAATCCTTATCAAGTTTTTTCCCTTTCATAAAGCCTGCCAAAGATTCTTCCTTGAAAAACCTTTCAGGCAGAATGTCATCTGTATGCTTTCTTCCGTTTCTGAGGTTATATGTCCTGGCTAAATTTGTAATCCTTGCTCCTGTTTCCATCAATGATTTTTCTGTGTGATTTGAACCTGTAAGAGCATTTAATATTGGAGCAAGCCTGTCAAATCCATAAGGCAGAAAATCGCATACAACAAGGCAGTTGCGAGTATTTATTTCGTCCAATCCATTTGCAACAGCCTCTGGAATGTCTTCGATCTTAAAGTCAGACCCCATTTCAGCCTCTGTGCACCAGAGTCTTGTATGGCTGGCAAAATCAGCAACTGACAGGACAACTCCCATTGTAAGGCAGCCCTTCGGATTAACACCAGAAAGTTCCATTCCGAATATATTTATTGCAAATTCTTCGCTGCCTTTCCCTATTTTTTGGGAAGCAATTCTTGTCCCATCTGCAAATATTTCTCCAACACTTTCTCGTTTTGCCATGAGGCGTAAAAAATCTCTCTGGGCTTGTGCATTTCCCCAGGCCAATTCCAAACCGTCCCAGTCCTTAATCAGTCCTTTCTCAAAGCATTCCATTGCAAATGAGCATGTCACTCCAGCACTAATAGTATCAATACCAAAATCGTCGCAAATCTCATTGGCCCAGGCTAAGTCTCTACAATCCGATATTTCGCATCCAGAACCCAGGAAAGCAGCTGTTTCATATTCAGGGCCTTCCACTTCGTGGCCGTCCCATTTTGCAATTTTTGAACACTTTATGACACAGTTGAAACATCCAGTATCCTTCCAGTTTAATTCTTTGCGGCATGTTTCAGAAGAAATTCCTTCAAATCTGTCAAACTGGCATTTCTGGAAGTTCCGGGTAGGAAGAAATTCGTATTCCTGTCCGCTGCGAACACACTTCATTGTGCCTTTTTCACGACGGAATATTACAGCTGCATTGTTCATAACATCTTTCGTTAGCTGTGTATTAAGTTTGTTGAATTTTTCTTCGTCATTATATTTTACAGGCGTATTACCGTCGAGGATAACAGCCTTTAGATTCTTAGATCCCATGACTGCACCAACTCCTCCCCTTCCGAACTGACGGTATTTATCCACACCAATACATGCAATCTTTAAAAGGTTTTCTCCTGCGGGTCCAATGCATGCCACTCTGGGATTTCGCCCGGGGTGACGTCTTTTTAGCTCATCATTTGTGAAAAATATCCCTTTCCCCCATAAATCAGAGGCATCTTTTATTTCTATTTTTTTGTCCGTGATATATAGATAGACAGGTTTTTTGGCTTTTCCTGTTACTATAATATAATCAAATCCCGCAGCTTTTAAACGTGGGCCGAAATGTCCACCACAATGCGAATCATGAATGGACCCTGTAAGCGGAGATCGGGTCACAAGAGAGGTCCGGGCGCTTGTCTGGATTCTTGTACCTGTAAAAGGCCCGTTTACAAAAATCATCGGGTTTTCAGAGCCAAGAGGCTCCGGATTTGGAGCCAATTTTTCAAGTAGGGCAAAACCCAGCCCTTTTCCCCCAATGAATTTTTCAAGAAGAGCTTTATCTGTCTCTCCTATTTCATGTTCCTCAGCAGATAGGTCAATTTTAATCCACTTTCCTGTGTACGACATTATGTCCTCCTCAGTAATAATCAATATCTCCAGGTTTTCAGGTCTGCTCCAGAAGGTGCGCTTTTTATAATACGTTCTACAATCTTTGGAAAAAACATCTGATGATATCTCAAGCGTGAGGTTGCATTCGGACGGGTATGGTCTCCGTTCCAGCAGTGTTCGGCCCTGTCTCCATAGTCAATTTCGCCATCATAATAAGGGTTTTTTGTGTTTTCTAAAAATTCTTCTATTAAATATACAGCGTTATTCAAATAATAATTATCCATATCTCCACAGTAAATATGAATTTTTCCTTTAAGTTTGGGGCCGAGAATTTTCCAGTCTCTCTTTAGTATATAACTTAGGTCATAGTTTTCCTTCCAGTATTCAGCTACCGTATGGTCGATTTTGCCGGTCATCTTATCCCAGATAGGTTTGGGGTAGCCATCCTTCCCAACAGGAGAATATACTGCCTGCCAGATGTCCCACTGATCTCCTGAACGGGAGTTCGTCCCAAGAACAAGTTCACGATGGTTGGTTTCCTCGAGAGTACAACTTATATGCCCCAGGTAATTCCTTTGCCCTGGCCTCGGAGTGTGTTTAAAGTTGCTCTTAAGATAGTAGGCATTCTCATCTTCATAAATATTAACAACAGAATATGCCCGAAAATCTATAGGATCCGGGCAGGCTGCAAAGCAGCCGTTATACTCTTCAGGATAAAAAACTTGAACGCCAAGGGCTTCCCATCCTCCGGTTGAGCCTCCATACAGAAATCGCGCCCAGCCTTTTCCAATTCCCCTGAATTCCTTTTCAATATATGGGATTAACTCATATGTTATCGCATCTCCATAAGGTCCTAAATTTGCAGAGTTCACAGCGTAAGAATCATCATAGAAGGGATTTACGTGCTGGATTTCTATGATAAGCATTCTTGGAGTATCTGGTGCTGTCCAGTATTTATAGAATTTATATGAATATTCTTGAACTGTCTTATTGTATCCTTCCCAATCAAATCTGGCGCTGTGCTCAGACTTAAGGTCTGGATCCGGTGGAGTCTCACGAAATCCGCCAAAGGTATAAGGAAAATGCCCGTGATTAATGACAAGAGGGAAATGGGCCTCAGGATGCTCCTCAAATCCTTCAGGTAAAAGCACGTGAGCACCAAGATACATGGGACGTCCCCAGAATTCTGTCAGCAGTTTACTCTGAATTTTGACATGTTTTATATATTTGGTTTCTTCAGGCTCAGGGATTGGGGGGATTTCTTTATCAAGACAGACATTGATCAGTTTATCCAGGGACTGATCTATTAGTATCTTATTAGGAGTGCTGTAAAGGTTGCCTGGAGCACGGTTCCAGTGCTGTCCTTCTCCCCTATCCATAGGCAGCTTTACCGTATGGCCATCTGAACGGTGAAATGTTTCGTATCTATGCAGAAGAGCCTGGACCCAGTACTCCCCTGGAGTAATTTCTGATATGCTTTTCAGAGGATAGCCAAAAACGCTGCTGTCAATGACTTTCTCTTCTCCGGGTTTTAATCCATCCACATTGATGCCGAAGATAAGCTGTGTTTCAGGGCCATCGCTTATCTGAAACCTTGGTTCCTGGTCATTATTTGTGGAGATTATCAACAACATCCGTCCGTCAAGAATTTCTTCGCAAACATCTTTTGAAAAAGAAATTCCAAAACGAAGACTGGACAATTCTGTTTTTCCCTGGTTCTGGCAAGCTGAGAACATAAATAAAATGACAATTATTCCTGAAAGCAACAAAGCGGATTTCCTAAGATATTTTTGTTTCATCACATATTTCTCCTTTTAAAAGTAAAAATCTAATACGTAGAAAGCATCGGGTCTTTTCTTATTGTAATTGTATTTGTATATGTTTTGCCATTAACTGCCATAGTTACTCTGTATTCGCCTGGACCTGCATGCTTTCCTTGAAGAAGGCCTCGGCCTCTAAACCAGCGCGGCATCCTTCCGTAGAAGAACTTCATCATATTCTCCTGAAAATCTAACAGAAGTTTAACATCTGTGCCGGCTTTATCAAGCTGTTCCTGCAGGTTCTGCAGCTTTTTTTGATTGGCAGGAGTGGCTGTTTTTAGTGCTTTTTCTATCCTATTCTTTGATTGAGTGATAAATAGTTTGCGCTTTTTGATTGTAGGGTCAAAGTACATATCCCATCCAAGCTTATGTATCCCAGGCTTACAATGAAAAGAATAAGTACGAACAGAAGAACCTGTAATATCGGATATTTCAATCTTAAATTTCTCATCAGGAGTATTTTTAATGAAATAACTGATAACTGCTTCATCTGGGGGATTTGGAGCCTCGAAATATAAATGTCCTCGACTGCCGCCTCGTTGTATTTTTAACCACTGTGTTGTTGTTCGGTTTTTGAAAAGAAAGGCATCTGAGCTAAGTGCTTTTTTAGTAGCCTGTTGAAGAGGAGAAATATCGTCAAGGATCCAGATTCCTCTGCCGTGTGTCGCAGCAATAAGGTCATTTTCCCGTGGATGAATAACCAGGTCATGTACTGCTACTGTGGGCATATTATTATTCATTTTTGTCCAGATTTTCCCACCGTCAATAGAGAAATACAGCGCAAATTCTGTTCCTAAAAAGAGAAGATTCGGGTTTTTTAAATCTTCTTTAATTACATAAACAGGCTGTCTGTCCGGAATGTTGCTGCTTATGCTGGCCCAAGTCTTTCCAAAATCTGATGTCTTAAAAACCCATGGTTTGAAATTGTCACTACGATGGCCGTCAAACAAAAGATAAGCTGTTCCTTCTTTGAAATGAGATGCTTCCACACAGCTTACCCAGAGATCTTCAGGAACATCAGGCACATTGGAGCGGACATTTTTCCAACTATTTCCGTTATCCCTTGTAATTTGAACATTTCCGTCATCTGTCCCGACCCAAATTAATCCAGGAGTAATAGGAGATTCCGAAATTGTGATTATGGTTCCATAGTTTTCTGCTCCTGTGATATCAGGTGTAAGGCCCCCAGAATTCCTGCTTGTTTTCTCAGGGTCATTTTTTGACAAATCAGGGCTAATAATCTGCCAGCGATCTCCTCTGTCAACACTTTTAAACAGGAAATTACCGCCTAAATATATTGTACGCGGATTATGCGGTGAAATGACAATGGGCGTGTTCCAGTTAAACCTGAATGGATTGCCACCCCAACCCTTGTCTTTCTGCTGTTTCAATATTTCTTTTGTGATGTATTCTTTATAGTTAACAATATTATTCTTTTGCGGGTATATACTGACTGCCTGGCGTGTTTCAACATTCATGCGGGAAATTGAACCATTCTGACTCTCAAAGTAGAGAGTACGCCAATCTGCTGGATCAACCTGGGCATGAAAGCCGTCCCCTCCAAAAATACGGAACCAATGATCAGTAAGAATACCTCTGTCTCTGACTCGGGATGGTCCCCCCCATGTGGCATGATCCTGCAGCCCCCCGTAAATCCAATAAGGGTCCCTCATGTCCACACCTATAGCATAGAATTGACTTATCACGAAATTATCAAAAAAGATATAACTCCCATGATCATGAGTCAGAGCTATTCCGCCATCATCGCCTATATAAAAACGGTTCTTATTTGTGGGATCAAGCCACATAGCATGACTGTCGCCGTGAATTCCCACCGGAGTATTTCCTCTAAGATAAGCGCATGTTCCAAAATCCTCCAAAGTTTTTCCTCCATCATGGGAAATTTTAAAGTCTGAATCAAGCACATACACAATCTGATTGTCAAGAGGATTTATATATATATGGCTGTAATAAAAAGGACGCCTGTTATGCCTGTTTAAAAATTCCCATCTCTCACCTCCATCTTCTGAACGGTAAATGCCCGAACCAAGCTTTGACATATCAGTATATTCAGGATTAAGAGAGCCATTTTTAAGCTTTTCTTTTGGCTGAAATCCATGTTCAATTATAGCCATTATAATTTTTGGATTGTTCCTATAGATCGAAAGCCCGATTTTTCCGTTATCTCCTTGAGGCAGTCCGTTTGTGAGTTTTTTCCATGTTCTTCCACCGTCTATAGTTTTAAAAATGCCACCGTTCGGTCCGCCGCTGTCAAAACGGAAAGGCTTCCGAAGACGCTGCCATAAACCGGTATAAAGAATATCCGGATTATCAGGATCCATCGCTAATTCTATGGCACCTGTTTTTCCATCGTTAAAAAGTCCATTTGTAAGCTTAATCCATGTTTTTCCACCATCTGTTGTCTTAAACAGACCTCGATCGCCTGTATAACCCCAGAGATGTCCGGCAGCAGCGGTGTATACTATATCCGGATCATCCGGATGTGTTACAACCTTGGCAATACAATGTGTGTCCTTCAGGCCCATATTCACGAATGTATTACCGCCGTCAGTTGATTTATAGATGCCGTCCCCCCATGCAACGCTGTTACGGCAGTTCTTTTCACCCGTACCAACCCATATAATATTCGGATCTTTCTGAAAGAACGCAACATCTCCTATCGAAGCAGAACCATACTTGTCAAAAATTGGCTCCCAGGTTGTTCCAGCGTTTGTAGATTTCCAAACTCCTCCTGAAGCAGAACCAACCAGCACAGAAGTGAAATCATTATCCAGAGCATCAATGGCTGAGATACGGCCGTTTGTGTTGGCAGGGCCGATGTTACGCCATTTCATTTCCTTAATAAGACTTTCCTCAACGGTCTCTGTGAATAAAGTGCTTGTAAACACAAAAGCACACAGGATGACACACAGTCCAATTAGTAAAAATGTTTTTCCCCGCTTCATGCTTTTCTCCTCTTTAAATGGGAAAATTGAATTACTAGAGTTCTGTTAATTTGCCCAAAATATAGTCTTTAATTTCCTGTTTAATTCTTTAGCCTTTTCTAAAGCGAGCAGAGCCCTGGAATGCGTATATTCTGTTAAAAATGAATTAGCTAAGGATTTATTTTCTTTAAAGATCTCAAGAGCGATTTTTTCAATATTTTGTTGGCTTTCAAACTGAGTTTTTTCAAAGGGGGCCCAGACGGATCTCACGATTTTTATTGCTCTTTTATAATTGATATCTGTCTGATTTTCAAGTTCATTAAAGATATCAAATGCAAAATTCGGATCAAAAGTAAAATTTTCAGGAGGATAATTAAAGTGATTTGAAATATCCAATTGGTCATTAATATTTCCTGCTTTATAATAAACCTTTGGTGTTTCTGTAATTCCAATATACCAAGGAGTCAGAACTCCTGAACAAGGCGCAGCGGTTGTCCGCCAAACAAGGCAGCCAATCTCCACAGGCATCCAGTTCCTCAACTGATATACAGCTCCTTCCTGAGTGCTTTTGCTGCAAATACTTACACCAATTCCTCTCATCAAATGAGGGCTGCTGTATTTTGCTGATATGTCAAATTCTGTTCCCTCAAGATGGCTTCTTAAAATATTAGCCACATCACTTACTGTCATTTTATGGGCAGGCTTGACTGAGAAAGGAAGCTGTTCTTTAACCGGCAAATCAATAAATTTTCCGATTACTAGAGATTGAGCATACCACTGTCGGGGGTCAACACTATATTTTTCCATAAAACTTCCTTTCCTGGGAGCCCTGTTGAACGTCTCTCTAAAGTTGAAAGGCTTCCCAGTAGAAGGATCATACCAACCTCTATTTATTGCATATTCAACAAGACCAGGTGATGCTATAACATTATCCGAATCGCTTAAATTTGCTTCAGAACCTATGATATGTATATTCGGAAGCAGCACAACTTCATCATCAGGACACCGCTGTGCTATCCAGTGCTTACCTCTGGCTATTGATATTACCCATGCTTCATTTGGATCTGCAATGACCAAGGACCGGCCTGAAGATATGTAGCCGAAACGATTGAGTAGATCTCCTGCAATTTTCACTCCTTCCCTTGCGGTTTTAGCCCTTTGAGCAACCAGACGTCTTAGCATATATCCAATACCGCCATCGGAAATATCTCCTCGTTCGATGAGTTCCTCGTATGAATCTTCACGTGTACCACATCCATCCGATGCTACTGCGACTCCCCATTCATTAAAATATGAATCTCCGAATTCAACGCTAGGGTTTTGCTGCCAGAGCATAGCATATGTTTCTTCAACTTCTGGTAGAATTCCACCATTCTTGAGTATAACCATTGTACCGGGTTTGTGTTTAATCCTTGGAATATAGCGGTAATTCACTATCCTACGGCCACCATTCTGCTCGTTATGACCGAATAATACAGAACCATCAGAAGAAGCTTTCTTTCCAACCAATACGATGAAACAGTCGGCAAATAGGATTGAAGTAGCAGATAACGATATAATCAACCATAAGATAACAGTTTGTAATATGTTTTTATTTTTCATCTTTTTTTCTCCTTATTCCTATCTAACCTAAATTATTCATAAAAAATGCCGATAACTTTAGTTAATTTCAATGATATATGCATATTAGAATGATTTTTCATGAGATCGAGTAAATCACACTGTTCGTTAAATTCTTTTTTTACTTTATCAACTTAAATAATATTTTTCAATAATGTAGACTAGAAGATATTTACATAAAAAGCTTGCCTTTGTAAAAATATATTTTATAATTGGATTTCATCCCATGGAATTTGCATGTTCATATCTTTCTATACCATCAACATTTTAAAAAATAATATTTCTAAATGTATTTAATCAAGAAGACATATTAAAGACGTCTTTTTATAGTTTTTATAAATCTACATAAAAATGAGGTGAAGATGAAACAAAAAAATTGCTTTGTATTAATCTGTATTCTAAGTATTGCTTTGTTAGGATGGTCATCCCAACCTGAATTCAGTTTCGACCGATACCACACTCCTGATGAAATTAACAGGGCTATTGGAAACTTTGCACAGTTAAATCCGAAGATTATAAAACTTCACAAGATTGCAATAAGTCATGGCAAAAAAGAAGTGAATCTCCTAGAAATCGGGCCGGAAACAGAAAAAAAAATTAAGGTGCTGCCTGCTATTTTTGTGGTTGCAAACATGGAAGGGACGATTCCAATTTCAAGCGAAGCTGCAATATTCCTGATTCAGTCCATTCTCGAGAAACCTCAAGTAAGGAAGGATAAAACATGGTATATCCTTCCTTGCGGAAATCCCGATGCTGCAGCAAAGTATTTTTTGAAACCAAAGGTATTGGATGCCAGGAATGCACGTCCTTATAATGATGATATGGATGACAGAGTGGATGAAGATGGAACAGAAGACCTTGACGGAAATGGAATTATCACAACAATGCGGGTCAAAGATCCACAAGGAGATTGGATTCCTATTCCGGCTGATCCAAGAATGATGAAAAGAGTGGACTGGGCTAAAGGCGAGAAAGGAATTTACAAGCTTTATACAGAAGGAACTGATAATGACGGGGATGGAAAATATAATGAAGACGGTCCTGGAGGAGTCAACATTGGCATTAATTTTCCACATCTTTTTAAGTTATTTACAAAAACAGGGGGATCCTGGGCAGGAAGCGAGAATGAAAGTCATAACCTAATAAAATTCATATGTGAACACAGGGAAATTGCTATGACTTTTACTTTCGGAGAAACTAATTTCTGTTTAACACCGCCAAAAGGAGGTAGAAAGGGGGCAGTAGATACAACAAAACTAAAGATCCCAAAACGCCTTGGGGAAGCATTTAATGTGGATACAGAAAAGACTTACACCATGAAAGAAGTCATGGAGATGGTTCAGCAGTTTGTTCCAGAAGGTATGGAAGTTACAGAATCCATGATTGCGAGTTTCTTGGGACTTGGAGCTGTTGTAAATCCTCTGCCAGAAGACCTGAAATTTTATAAAGAACTTTCAGAAAAATATAAAGAGTTTCTAAAAAAGAATAAGATTGATGGTAAGCGTCTGGAGACACCACGAGCAAAAGACGGATCTTTTGAATTATGGACTTATTATCAAATGGGACTGCCTTCTTTCAGTATGGATTTCTGGACACTTCCCGAAATTAAGGAAGAAAAAAAAGACAAGGATGAAATAACGACCGAAAAATTAGAAAAGATGAGCGACGACGAATTCCTTGCTCTTGGAGAAGAAAAAATAGAAGCATTCATGAAATCAGCAGGAGCTCCTCCAAATTATAAGGCTAAGATGGTCATGGATGCTGTCAAAAACGGAATGATGACAACTGAGAAGATGGCAGCCATGATGAAACAGATGCCTAAGCCAAAAAGCAAGGAAGGGGCAGATCCAAAGGAAAAGGCACTGCTTGCTTTTAGTGATAAAGAACTGGGCGGAAAAGGTTTTGTCGATTGGAAACCTTACAAACATCCAACACTGGGAGATGTTGAAATCGGAGGCGCTGTTCCTTATGTATCCAATACACCGCCACCCAAAATGATAGATAAACTCCTGAAAGGACAAGTTCCCTGGGTTTTTCAGATTGCTGACAAGGTGGCAAGGGTAAAAATAGACAAGGCGGAAGTCAAACCTTTAGGATCCGGATTTTATCAAGTAAAAGTTTGGGTTGAAAATACTGGGTACCTTCCCTACCCTACTGCCATGGGAAAAAGGAACAACCGTATACTTCCTGTCATAGTCACTATTGAAGGAAAAGGCTGTAAAATCGTAGATGGTAAGGAAAGATCCTTGATTAAAGCCATTGGCGGCCATCAAACAAAGATGGTCAACTGGATCGTTTATTCTGAGAAACCAGTGAAATTAAGCATTAAATTGAAAACAAACATTGCATGGAAGGATACGAAACAAATAGAGTTAGGAGGTGCAAAATGAAACGGATCTTTATATTATCAATAATATTCCTCTTAGGTTTTACGACTGCTTATTCTGTTACTATCCCAGAACATAAGGTAACCGTGCCCCTTAGTTTCGATTACTACTATAGTTATGAAATGGTTGTGGAAGCGCTTAATGCTCTTCATAAAGCCTTTCCTGGCCTTACTAAACTGGATGAGGTAGGGAAAAGCGAAGAGGGACGTACAATCTACTGCATGACAGTAAACAATCCTGAGACAAGTCCAGAACTGGATAAACCGGCTATATATGTCGACGGCAATATTCATGGAAACGAGATCCAAGCTGGAGAGGTAGCACTCTATTTACTTAACTATTTATTAACAAATTATGGAAAAAATGACGAAATCACCAAGCTTGTGGATAAAAAATGTTTCTATGTGGTTCCGGTTGTAAATGTAGACGGTCGTTACCACTTCTTTGCAGATGCCAATGACCCAAACAGCAACCGTAGCCTGCGAATCCCTAAAGATGATGACCGTGACGGCCTTATAGACGAAGATTTTCCTGATGACCTGGATGGTGATGGAAACATATGCACGATGAGAAAACATGATCCTTTCGGGAAGTTCAAGACTGACCCCGAAGATTCAAGGTTGATGATCAGGACTAAACCTGGTGAAAAGGGAGAATGGAAAATCCTAGGTGCGGAAGGGATAGATAATGATAATGATGGAAGGATTAATGAAGATTCTGAAGGCTATGTAGACCCAAATAGGAATTGGGGATTTGACTGGATGCCTGAGTATGTTCAAAGTGGTGCAGGAGATTATCCTTTTTCAGGGGTGGGAATGAAAGTTCTTGCTGAATATATTAGAAAAAAATTTAATATATGTGTGGCATGGTCTTTTCACAATTACGGCGGGATGTACTTACGTGGTCCAACCAGCAAAGTACTGGGGGAATATCAGCGGGGAGACATTGCCGTATATGATTATCTTGGAAATCAAGCCGAGCGCATTACTCCAGGGTACCGATATCTCATCAGTTGGAAGGACCTCTATCCAACTTATGGAGACTCTTGTGAATGGCTTGTAAGGGTAATCGGTGCTTACGGATTCGTTGGAGAACTGTTTATGTCGTCTACAGAAACTTTTAAGAGCAGAAAAGAAGAAAAGATTACTAAACCTGGGGAAGAAAGTAGTGAGATATTTTTCGGAGACAGCAATTCTAGGAATAGAGAAAGATTAAAGTTTAATGACCATCTGGTTCAGGGAGAACTTTACAAGAAGTGGAAACCATATAAACATCCCACATATGGTGATATTGAGATCGGAGGCTGGGTCAAAATGAGTTCCAGGCTGCCGGCTCCATTCATGTTAAAAGACCTTGTTCACCGTAATGCTTCTGCAATCATTTTTTCTGCAAAGAATACACCTGAAGTTAGCCTGGATGTCTTCGAGATAAAGAAAATAGGAAAGAATCTCTTCAGAATACGGACAAGGCTGACAAACAGCAGGGTAATTCCAACAATGAGTTATCAAGCACAAAAAGATAAACTTTATCCTCAGGACATGCTGATTCTTTCAGGAGAAAACTCAAGGGTCATTGCTGGTGGGAGGTTGACAGAGATTTACAGAAATCAGGCATCATATAAAAAATTCAGGCCGGAACTTCAATTCTTAATTGTCCCTGGATTCGGGAAGATAGAACATCAATTCCTGATTTCTGGTAAAGGAAAAATTACTGTAAAATATCAATCAGTGCACGCAGGCAAAATTGTTAAAACACTGATTTTGAAATAAAAGGAGGGATTTTAAAATGGCAAAAAAACTCATAATATTTTTTTCGGTTGTATGTTTATTATTCATTATTACAGGATGCAGCCAAAAATATACAGGAGAACCTGCTGACCTGGTAATTAAAAACGCAAAGATCCTTACAATTAATAATGAAAACCCTAGAGCAGAAGCCGTTGCTATGAAAGGAGAATTTATCCTCGCCGTTACTTCAAACAAAAAAATAGAGCAGTATATTGAAGATGGGACAACAGAAGTGATCGATGCTGAAGGCCGCCTGGTTATCCCTGGTTTAAATGATGCCCATATCCATTTCACAAGCGGTGGACAGTCGATGATGAATCTGGATTTCCGTTATGTTCATGACGTGAAAACTATACAGAAGATGGTAGCTGAAAAGGTTGCACAGTCAAAACCAGGAGAGTTGATATCAGGAAGGGGCTGGGAACATGAGACATTTCCCGATAAAAAATGGCCTACTAAAGAGATTCTGGATGCTGTCGCACCAAACAATCCCGTACGGCTCAGCCGTGCAGATGGCCATTCTGTATGGGTCAACAGCTACGTTATAAAAAGATCAGGCATAACAAAAGATACTCCTGATCCTCCAAACGGTACAATCGTTAAAGACCCGGTTACAGGAGAACCTACCGGTATTTTTAAAGAGGGCGCAGGCCGTCTGCTGAAAATCGAAAGTGCTGTAAAATTGACCTCGCAGGAACAGCAGGAGAGGAATGACAGGGCTTTGGAGCTTGCTCTCGATGCAGCACGGCGTACAGGTGTAACGAGTATTCAGCAGTTAAATGGAGAATATAATCGTTTTCAAAGGTTTAAAGATGAAGGTAAACTCACTTTACGGGTTACTTTTAATATGGCTATGCCTTCGGATGAAGCAGATCTTAAAAAACTAGACAAACTCCGCCAACTTTTCCCGAAGGAAAACAACTGGATACGGTTCGGATATCTGAAATCTTTTATTGATGGGACTCTTGGCTCAGGCACAGCACTGATGTTCAAGCCTTTTGAAGATGACCCCTCAACAAGCGGACTTCCCATGATGCCTTACGAAGAATTTGAACGCAGGATTGTTGCTGCCGATGCAATGGGGTTTCAGACAGGAACCCATGCCATTGGCACTAAAGGAAATAACTGGGTACTCAATGCCATAGAAAAAGCACAGCAGGTAAATGGAAAGCGTGACAGCCGCCACCGCAGCGAGCACGCACAGATTCTAATCGATTCGGATATAACTCGCTTCGCAGAGCTTGAGGTGATTGCATCTATGCAGCCGACTCACTGCATAACGGATAAGCGATTCGCAGAGAAGCGGATCGGTCTGGAACGCTGTAAAGGCGCATATGCATGGCAGCGGCTGCTTGATGCCGGAGTGCATATTGCATTTGGAACAGACTGGCCGGTCGAGCCGATTGATCCTCTGGAAGGGCTGTATGCTGCAGTAACTAGAAAAGACCGTGTTGGAGAAGATGGTGAAGGTTGGTTCCCAGATCAAAAACTCAGCATGGAAAAAGCCATTGAACTCTATACTCTTGGTTCTGCTTATGGTGAATTTATGGAAGGTCGTAAGGGCATGATAAAGGAAGGTTATCTTGGTGATATAGTGATTTTTAATAATGACTTGATGACAATTCCCCATGACCAGATAATGACATCCAAAGTTGACCTTACAATAGTCGGAGGGAAAATAGTCTATAAAAGAGACAAAGCAATTTAGTCATACTGAATAGTTCAGGTTATAATTGATCATTGGAGAAGATCATGATTAAAAACTATTTTAAAATTGCCATAAGAAATATCATAAAACATAAAAGCTTTTCCTTTATTAATATCCTTGGTCTTGCCATAGGAATAGCATGTAGTATTCTCATTTTACTTTTTGTGACCAACGAATTAAGTTATGATAAGTTTCATGAGAAAGCCGACAGAATATACAGAATAGCTGTTAGAGCTTCGATCGGTGATACAAAAATTAACCAGACTTATTCTTCTTCAATAACATTCCAGAAACTTCTCGAGGATTTTCCAGAAATTGAAAATGGAGTAAAATTTTTAAAAATTGGAAGAGTACCTGTTATCTTAGATAAAAAAACTTTTTATGAATCAAGATTTTATGCAGTCGACTCTACATTCTACGATGTCTTTACTATTCCATTAATACAAGGAAATCCAAAAACAGTTTTGTCCAACCCAAATACTATGGTGGTTTCCAAAAACACAGCTATAAAATATTTTGGAAATACTGACGCTGTTGGCAAAGTTCTAATAGCTGATTTTGGACCCGAAGGCAGCATTGACTTTAAAATTACCGGAGTATCAGAGAATGTTCCTGATAACTCTCATTTCCATTATGATCTTCTGGTTTCTTCAGCTAGTTTTCCAACCTATATCAATGATCCTGGTTGGTCGTCAAACAATTTTATTTCGTATGTTGTTCTTAAGAAAGGAACATCAAAAGAGGGGGTTGAAGAAAAGCTCAAGGAATTTACCAGGAAATATATGGGTGGTGAAAGATTTGACAAATGGGTAGCGCAGGGCAATTTCTGGGAGTATTATTTACAACCTGTTACTAAAATACACTTGAATTCAGACCTTAATGGGGAGTTTGAAGCAAATGGTAATGAAACATACGTATATATATTTTCAGTAATTAGTATAATTATCTTACTGATTGCCTGTATCAATTTTATGAATCTTTCCATAGCAAAATCGTCATTAAGGGCCAAAGAAGTTGGATTGAGAAAAGTTGTTGGTTCAAGCAGAAACAAGCTGATGCGCCAATTTTTAAGCGAATCAGTTTTATTGAGCTACATTTCACTCGCTTTAGGAATAGTGATTGTCGAAATCCTTTTGCCTTTGTACAGAAACCTTATTGGCAGACAACTCGAAATTCATTACTTTGATAATTTTGTTGTTATCCCTTCATTATTAGCATTTGGACTAATAGTTGGAATTATCTCAGGTTCATATCCGGCTTTTTTCCTTTCATCTTTCAAACCTATTACTGTATTTAAGGGTAATTTAGGAAGCAGCAAAGGTAGTTCATGGCTTAAAAATGTTCTTGTTGTATTTCAGTTCACGATTTCAATATTTTTGATAATTGGCACGTTGGTTGTATATCAACAACTAAAATTTTTTCAAAATCAAAAACTAGGATTCGAGAAAGATCAAGTTTTAGTCGTTAGCAACCCAGGATCTTTAGGTAATAATATTATTCCTTTTAAAGAGGCTCTCCGTAAATTTAGTAGTGTTATGGATGTATCTGGTTCTAACACATTGCCAGGCAAGGGTTTTAGTAATATTGGATTCGGTGCTGAAGCTGTTGATCAAAGCTTTACATTAAACCTTTGCGTTTGTGATTATGATTTTCTTAAAACTTTAAAGCTGAAATTGGCACAGGGAAGATTTTTCTCTAGGGATTTCGTTTCTGATTCAAATGCTGCTGTACTCAATGAAAAAGCTGTTGAATTGTTAGGTTGGGATAATCCGATTGGTAAAAGAATCAATAACTGGGCCCAGAATAGAGGTAATTTTGTAGTTATTGGAGTAATTAAAGATTATCATTATGAATCATTACATCATAAAATAAGGCCAATGGCCTTGTTCCTTTCTGGCGGTTATTATACAAATGTTGAGAGGTGTATATCTGTACGTCTCAACAGTGAGAATATTTCTGGAACAATAAAATATATTGAAAACACGTGGAATAATTTTGCTCAAAATATGCCTTTTGAATATTCATTCCTCGACGAAGATTTTGATAATTTGTACATAAATGAAAAACAAACCAGGAAACTATTTACTATATTCTCCTGCCTTGCCATATTCATTGCCTGCCTAGGTTTGTTTGGCCTGGTGTCATTTATTGCCGATCGGAAAACTAAAGAAATTGGTATCAGAAAAGTTTTAGGCGCTTCAGTTTCGGGAATTGTCACAATTCTGAATAAAAGTTTTATAAAATTGGTATTAATAGCAAATTTTATTGCATGGCCTGCTGCATGGTATGCAATGAACAGATGGCTTCAAAATTTTGCTTATCGTATTAAATTATCCTGGTGGATGTTTGTTCTTGCTGCATTAATATCTCTTATGATTGCATTAATAACTGTAAGTTCGCAGACAGTGAAAGCAGCCCTCAAAAATCCGGTTAATTCATTACGATATGAATAAAGATATTCATCTTAATTCTTAATTCTGGGGACACTTTACTTAATTCACATCACAATACCCAAATTATGAGACGAATTAAGTATGATGTTCTAATAGTGTCCCATCAAGCCTGAATTATAAAAATTTATGTTGAAATCATTTAAGTTACAGCGCCAAAAATCAGAATTCGCTTTCAAATCGATTACAGTGGATTTTTCGCTCTATTATGCTGAAATTAATGAAGTTAGACGATTTTTCAATTTCAACGTTGGGACAGCATTGATGATGTCCCCAGAATTAAGAATTCGAATTAAAAGTTATTCATACCGAAGGGAATCCACAGGATTGGCCAAGGCGGCTTTGATCGCCTGATAACTTACAGTCAATAGGGCGATAAAAAGCACTCCTATTCCCGCAGCGAGAAACGGCCATATTCCTATGTTTATCCGGTATGCATAGTTCTGAAGCCATCTGTTCATAGCATAATAAGCCAAAGGCCAGGATAAAAGGTTAGCAATTAACACATTTTTTGTGAAATCTTTGGAGAAAAATAACACAATCTTGGGCACATCTGCACCCAAAACCTTTCTTATACCAATTTCCTTATGCCGTTGCTCAGCCATGAAGGAAGCAAGCCCGAATAAACCTAGACAGGCAACAAAGATGGCAAGACCTGAAAATAGAGTGAGGAGTTGGCTGACCTTTTCTTCAGAAGCATACAGCCGTTCATAGAAATCCTCAAGAAAGCTGTAATTAAACGGGCTGTCTGGAAGGATGCTTTTCCATGTCTTTTCCAAATAGGCAATGGTTCTCTGGTTGTTCTCCGGTCGAATGCGAAGGGCAATGGTATAGAAATAGTCTGGGTTGATGTAAAGCATGAGTGGTTCGATTTTCTGCTTTAAAGAATAGACATTAAAATCTTTGACTACACCCAGGACAGTCATTTCTCTAATTCCTCCAGATCCGGGCACCTGGAATTTTTCTCCGACAGGGTCGCTCAGATTAAATTCTTTCACAGCCTCTTCATTGAGCAATATACCGGACCTTTCATCAGTGATCATACTCTTCGAGAAATTTCGTCCGTCAACGATTTCTATCCCCATTGTATCAATATAATCAAAATCCACAGATATAGCCTGAATAAAGAAATTTTGTATTGAAGTTCCCGCTTTTCTCTGAATGCTTTTAGTTTCTTTGCTGATTCGACCGGGAACAGTGTAGGCACCTGCAACACTGATAACCTGGGGGTGCTGCTGGAATTCATTTTTCAGAACAGAATATTTGCCCTTAAACTCGGGATTTTGAGGCCTGAAATTGATTAGGACGACATTTTCTTTTTTAAACCCAAGATCGCTATTTTTCATGAAATTAAGCTGTTTGAGGATCACGATTGTACCAATAATCAGGATGACTGCCATAGCAAACTGAGTGATGACCAAGCTTTTTCTGAAAAAAGACCTTCTTGAGATAGGCGCAAACCTGCTTCTTAAGGCATGAATCGGGCGACATCTCGATATAAAAAACGACGGATAACTTCCAGCTAGAATGCCGACTATTATGACAATCAGAGGAATCATTCCAAAAAGATACCTGAAATTTTGCTGTCCGATCGGCAGTTTATTTTCCAAGAATGAGTTTAGAACAGGATAGAACAATTCAAAAATGGCTAAAGCCAGAACCCCGGCAAACAAAGTGATAACCAAAGATTCGCCTAGGAACTGCTTTACGATCTGAAAGCGTCTGGCTCCAAGGGTCTTTCTCATACCAACCTCTTTCATCCGTTTCAGTGAGCGTGCCGTGGACAGGTTTATAAAATTAAAACATGCAATGAGAAGAATGAGAAAAGCAACAGAGGAAAAAACATAGACATAGGTCATGTTGCCTCTCGGAGCCAGATCCACGATGGCCTTTGATTTCATGTGTAAATCCGTTAGCTTTAGCAGTTTGAGATCAATCATTCTGGCAAAATTTTCACTGGTGTTCTTTTCAAGCAAGGCTTGCATCTTGGATATTAGCTCGCTTATGGATGTATTTTCTTTAAGAAAAAGATATGTATATGTGTCTCCAAAAACATTCCATGGCTTCTCAGGGATCCTGCCGAGTGAGTCCAGACTCGAATAAGATACAAGGAAATCACATTTCAGGTGTGTATTGACTGGGATATTTTTAATGATTCCAGTAACCAAGATAGGGTGTTCGGTGTTGTATAACACCGTCTTTCCGATCGGATCTTCCTCACCAAAGAATTTCCCTGCCATCTCCTCTGTAATAACCATCGAAAATGGATTCCGTAATGCCGATTCTTTACTTCCTTTCACTAAGGAGAAGGAAAAAATGTCAAAAACGGACGGGTCTGCAAAGAAAAAATTCTGTTCATGAAATTTCTTTTCCCCATACTCAATCACTGGATGAGCATCTTGAACAAAGCGTACAGTATTCAAGACTTCAGGCATTTCCTTAATAAGTGCAGGTCCGAGTGCCGGCATAGCCCCGGCAAACAGCATCTTGTTGTTCTTATCTCTGAAGTCCACAGAAACCCGGTATATATGTTTCCGGTTTTTGTGGAAGTTCTCATAGCTCAACTCATTGGATACATACATCAGAATCATAAGTGTCGCAGCCATCCCGATCGCCAGCCCTGTAATATTGATAAGGGAAAATAATTTTGTTCTCATGATATTCCGAAAAGCCACTTTGATATAGTTTTTAAACATGATCTCCTCTCAGAAGACAGATGGCCATATAGTTAGGGATGTTTTTTAGGTGAAAAGTTTCGTTCTTGATTACGAAGGACTTAAACATCAAATCGAACCTCAGTCATTGTATATATTTGTACATAAATACAAATAGTGCAAAAACTATGCCAACAATTATTGACTATACTCAGGAATAAGATATGAGAGCATATAAATAGATTGTCCGCTACCGGACAAAAAGTGTCCGATAAAGTACATCAACTGTCCTGAATATTTATTATAGAAAGCGATCTTATATACTCAGGTTAGATAAGCTTTAGAATTTATTTAATTTTATATTTTCTCTTAACTGTAAATATGCATTGTATAATGGTTTTGTCAATCTACCTTTTTTACTTGAAAAAGAATCAGAATGCTAAAAGGAGAATTATTATTTATCGTACCAATGGTCTCTGAGAATCGATGCATACTTAACAAATTCTTGTCCGCCAGCACTGAGAACAATCTTATATTCTCCAAATTGTGCGGGAATATGTGCATAGTTAATATCCATCTGCATGCGGTATCCATAAGAGGCATATCGTTTCATCCTTTCTCTGATCGTTTCTTTCTCTTTTTCTGTGCGCTTTCTTCGTTCAGCCATGTTCCATAATACTTTGTTTATGCCTTTTTTATTTTTACCTTTTATCTCATTGACTACTTTACTACCTTTGTATATTGTGACCTTTACATCTTCAATTTTATTTAAAATTCTGAACGCTGTGTTTATACTTTCCTAATATCTAAGATTTCAATTTTCTTTTCATCATGTTTAACTTTTGCTGTAGCTACGAATTGTGTATTTTTTAGATTTTTATAATGGACAACTATATGGCTATAATCTGTCATTTCTAACTCTTTAAGTAACTTTTTAGAGAAAAAGGGAAATTGAAATATATTGTCAAATGTAATAATAAAAGACTTTATATATTCATATTTATTATTAAATTCAAATTCCATTCTTGGGACAAAATCCTTCCCCGATTCAAGTAAATATTTAGTCTTAAATTTAATTTTACACAATAAATCGCCTTTTTGATGCCTTACCTCTACAGGTTCAATTGTTACATTAAGAGCAGGGCTATTTCCGACGTTTTTACATTTTATACCACTAGTTTCGATTCTTGGTTCCACTATAATACTAGGACTTAAAATCGAGTCAGTTTGTGATTCTGTTGCTATTCTTAATTTTCTTGTTTCAGATGTATACCAGATTATCACAAGTAGTGTAGCCAGCAAGGCTACCGTAGAAATCATAGAACCCCAAACTTGAAAAAATTGAGCTATATATAACATGAGATTTTCCCTCCTTTTGTGTTATTTTACTTTGGCTCTAAAGAAAAATCAAAGTTAAAGATTTAATACCATCCAAAAGTTATAAAGCCGGCTGTTGTCAGCAAAAGGGGGTTGATGATGGGAACCAAAAAGGTGGGAGCTCTCCACGGCCGGCTCAAGAAAGCAGTAATTATTTTACACATCTGTTGCTAAGAACCGGATATTTTTGCGTGGCAGAGAATAGGACATTATTGCATGGCATTGACAATGTATAGTACATTTTTGATATTTGATTTTTCTTGTGTTATAAATTTATTACCAAGAAATTAAAAATAAATGATGAGAAGCCATAAAAAATATAAATAATGAATAAGCTAAACATCCGCCCTGAATCTCATGAAATAGATACCTTTGCACGCCGTCAAGTGCCTCGAGCCTTACCGGTTTCTTGGGAGCATCGAGAACTAACTGGGCGGGATTATGGTATTGATATGACTATTGAGTTATTTAAATCTGGTAATGCCACTGGCTCATTCTTGCTGTTTCAGGTCAAAGGTACTCAATGTGAGATAGATTCTAATAAAAAGGAATTAATATTTGACCTCTCCGTTCGAAATCTGAGATATTCAGAGTTTTTCATTTTCCCCTTACTCTTAGTTGTTTGTCCGGTAAATAACGAGCCCCCTGGTTTCTATTATTTATGGCTTCAGGAATACATAAAGATTGTTTTAGATTACGACAATCAAAATTGGCGTAGGAACAAAAGAAAGGTCCGTGTGAGGATTCCAATTGAGAACCGAATGCCAGGAAAAGAAGATAAATTACTGTTTATAGCCAATTTTCCACGCCGCCTCTTCGATTGGAGTCAAATAGGACGAATTCTACATGAAATGCAATATGCAGTTAGCCCCTTATCTAACCACGGACTACTTGACAAAGAATAAATACAAAAGACCTTAGAATTATTACAAGAAGTTCGTAACTTGCCTGGTATTTTTGGAGATTCTAACTGGCAGTGGGCACAATGGTTGCGGAAGCAATTTTTGGACCCTGGAATTCAAGCTGCAAGGCTACTATTGAAAGGAGGACCTTATTCAAAGAAAGACATTAATTCTTTAACTAATATGATAAAAATGAATACAAAAGCCAAACTAGAAAAGGAATTATTACAATTTTTAATTGAGTCTCAATTACTGTCTTCCCTCAATCAGTTATCAACTAGCCTAGCTATTGGGAACGATTACAGTCTGAAAAGAACTGCATGGAAAACTAAAGGTGATCATGATTTCTGATTGGACATCTGAAATCTAATGCATATACTAAAGAAAATACATCTGGGGAGAACGTAGAAAGAATAATTGAGCCAATTGGAAGCCATAAGCCATGAAAGCCCTGGCTTCCTGATGTCGAAAAAGACAGCCGAACGGATTAGCAGCTCATAGGTATAGACGGTTTTCATTAACTGTTTTTCTCAAAACAAGTACGAATTTAGGCATTTCAATGTGACAAAAAGCGACATTCCATTAAAAACTGTTGACAAGTGTTACTGTTGGAGCTACATTTTTCAGTGAAGCAAGTCTAAAAAAGGAGGTAATTGATTATGCCAGTCTATCGAAAAAAAAAAGGGTAGCGATAGATGGCATTAGTGTAGAAATTGCTCTAATTGGCCCACATCAGACTATGAAGAACGATACACAAAACCTACAACTGGTGAACTCGACAACGAGTGTAAAGCAAAGGAAAGAGAGAGAAATTGTAGAACATAACTAAAATCACTAAATTTCTTTAACCTTTATTTCAAGAGGTTAAAAGAGAGTTCTATATTATATGACATAAAAATGTGGCATTTTCTTATTGAACTTAGACTTTTTTTCTTATGATAGTTGGATAAACCTAAGCCCATTCATGCTTAGGAAGTGAAAAAATCTTTTAAAGGGGGTGATTCATTGTGAAGAAGATTTTTAGCGTAATTTTATCTATTGTCATCGTATTTTGCATAGTTGCCAGCATTGTAGTTCTAATTCCCAGTTCGGCAAAAGCGAGCCTGCCTCTAGAGTGGGATGGGTCTTTTTGCTTAGCTTGTCCTCCAAATTGGTGTTTTTGCCCTTCTAATCCTCCTATTCAATGTGGATGTGATTGATAGTATTTCAGAGAACTTTATTCATTTTCAAAATTATATGGATAAAGTTCCCTCCACCTTAAAAGTCAAATTGAATTTAAATAAGAGATGAGGGTTACGGATTAATATGATCTCAAAGAAAAAATTTACATTCATTACTTTATTTATTTTTATCAGCCTTTTTAGCAATTTATATTGTGAACAGCTTATTCCATTTGATAATATTTTTAAGAAAATAAAAGAAACCAATATTCAAACAGAAGGCTTAGATGTTGGATATCTTTTTATGGTTGAAATCGACTCCTATAATAACTTTGTCTTTTTAGACGCTAAAGCCTGTCAAGTATTAGTATTTAGCAAAGAAGGAAGATTTCTAAAACGAGTTGGGAAGAAAGGGCAAGGGCCTGGAGAATTTATTGCTCCATCTGGAATAGCACTTGACAAACAAGGAAATATAATCATTGCTGATAACCGCACGAGAAGAATAAATAAATATGATAAGGAAGGAAATTTCTTGTCTTCATTTATAATTACAGGGGCTCATTGGCCTCCTAATCTCATTTATATTGACTCAAAGGAAAATTTTTTTCTTGGCGGGCTCAAATCTGCTTTCAAAGAGAAAGAACGCGAAACATGGATTAATAAATATAGCTCAAAAGGAAAATATATTAAATCTTTTTTTATAAGGAATACTAATCAGGCATGGCTACGTAGTATTTTTCCTTTCTTTGGATTTGATATGGATGATGAGGACATAATTTATGCTATTCAAATAAATGAATACAAGATTTCAGTATTTGATTCAGAAGGAACCATACTAAAAACATTTGGCAAAGCTCCTTATTATTTTAAAGCACCTGACCCCAAGCTTAAAGTAAATTGGTCTAAATTTAAAACTCAATCAGAAATGAGAGATAAATTAACAAAATTATCCAAATCGTGGACTAGAATTCTTCACATTAATTTAGTTAGTAATAAATATCTATTGCTCATTTTAGAAATGAATAATCTAATTAAAGGATTTGATAAGAAATATGTCGTTGATATTTGGGATAAAAAAGGCGATCTGATAATAGGCGGAATCCAGACTGGTTATAAATTTTTGTGTTCTGATAAGGATGGATATGTGTATTTCTTAACTTATACAGATGAGGAGAAAGTTTTAGAAAAAGATCCTGAATACAGAATTGGGAAGTTTAAATTTACTATAGATTCGCAATGAAATCAAAGTATTTTATCTGGATAATAATTTTATTAGTAGTAATCAATTTCCTTCTTTTATATAAAAATTACATATTGAAAAAACAAATTAAAGCAGATATTAATATTATGATAAATCCTCCATTGTCGGTAAAGTCAGTTCCATATTTTGTATTATATGATTTAAACGGAGTAATGCAAAATTCTCAGGAAATAGTGAACAATTTTCCTTTTACACTTTTAGTCTTTTTTTCTCCCACAGATTGTCCATCTTGCTTTGAAGAGAAGAACTTATGGAATAGAATTTTAAAAGAAGGAAAGGTAGGAATTGTAGGTATAGCTAGGCACATCGATGAGAAAGAATTAAAAGATTGGGTTGAGAATTCTGAAATTTTTTTTCCGGTTTTATATGACGTAGAATCAAAAGTAACTGAAAAATTTGGGATAATAAAAACACCAATGAAAGTATTAGTTGATCATATGGGGGATATTTTATTATTTGATCGTGTTAGAATAACTCCTTCTGCGCAAGAGGAGTTTATAGAGGAATTAGATAAAATTTTAGGACATTAAGATAAAGCTCATCCACGTGTAAAAATTAAAGAATATAAGGGTTAGACATAAAGCTAATAAAAGTAGAAGATTTATTCATAGGAAAGATTAAAATATTAAAATTGTTTAAGCGAGCGGAATCCAAATCCCCTAAAGCCCTGGTCTCCCGAAAAGCATAAAAGACGCTAGAAGCGGATAATCAACTCATATGGGGAAACGAAGGAAAGGGAGGGAAATTTTTATGGAGAAAAAGATGAAAGAATCTGAAAATTTTGATACGCATTGGGCAAGTTTAGCTTCAGAATCTGAACAATATATAGAATCCTATTATGAAAAAGCAGGCAAAAAAATATTTAATTTACAACTTAGATATTGGGTCGAAGCATTAATAAAATTTGAAGGACTTGATAAAGAATGCAATATTAAACTAGAAGAATTATTACTGATACTTAATTCAATATGCAACAGCTTATTAATTTTAGCAGGTGTTAATTTCAAAAAACCACCACAAAATGATTTTATTCCTCATTTAATGGATTTGTATGATCAATGGAGTCTAAAAAAAGATAAACCAGAATTGTTTTATGAGCTATGTCAGATGAATGAAAATTATAATAAGCTCAGCAAACACTTATGTAAATCTCCTCCAAGAGTAAAATTATTAAATAAGATCAATTATGAAGAAATACGGAAATATATGAACATAAGTATAAGAATTTCCTTTTGGTGCTCTGCAGCAAATATTAGCTTCAGGTGATCAATGATCTTATCAATGACTTTATGGTTCTCGATAAAATGAGATGATTGGCATCTGTCCTCAGCATCTTGGGGTATGGTGAAGACCACCTGGCGGTGAGGAACATCCAGAATAAGCTCTTTCCACATCCACTCTCCCCACTCCTATCGCTGCTTAGCATGGTATGATGGGCAGAAACTCCGGCCGTGACAAGAAAACATCAGCAACCTTGCATGATAATCATTTAATCTTCAATTGAGAAAAATAAATTAGCGAAAAAAAAGAAGGATGCTGAAATTCATGAGGATTAAGATCTCCGAAAAAAAGTTTAGTATGGATTCAATGTAGAAATGTTCATATGGACAAGAGTGTTGTGGAAAATATTATTACATATTATTTATCGTACCAGTGGTCTCTGAGAATCGATGCATACTTTACAAATTCTTGTCCGCCTGCAGTTAGAACAATCTTGTATTCTCCAAATTGTGCAGGAATATGTGCATAGTTAATATCCATCTGCATGCGGTATCTATAAGAAGCATACCGTTTCATCCTCCCAGTATTCACCGCGATAAGGAGATTTCACAAGTATGTTAGCACCGTGATAAATAACATCACTGTTGTGAGGAGAAACCAATATCGGAGAATTGCAGTTACAGCGTAGTTTATTGTTTATTCTTTGATAGGCGATACTTTTTCTCTCGCCTGTTTTCAGATCCAATCGTGAGAGGGGGCCAAACTGGGATTCATTATAGATATAGCGGTTGTTGCTTGTGTCAAATACATTATACATGCCGTCACCGTCCCCTACACTCTGCCAGTCCTCGAGTCTGATAGGGCCACCTCCCCTTTTAGTACTTGGACCAAGATAGGAACCATTGTCCTGCCATCTTAAGGATTTTCATATTTGATTATGGATGTTCCTGCTTCAATATTAGTAACATATACTTTTAAATTTTCCCCCCACTTAAATTTATACATTATTTGAATTTCCTTGATTATCTCGTCTAAATCTTCCTGCTTTATTAAATTAATAGTGCAGCCTCCAAAACCACCTCCCATCATTCTAGAGCCCAGCACATCATCAATATCCAATGTAAGATCCACCAAAAAGTCCAGCTTAGGACAGCTAACTTCATAGTTATCCCTTAAACCAGTATGTGTCAGGTACATTTTTTCGCCGAATGCTTTTAAATCGCCCTTTTTTAAATCATCACATGCTGCGATAAGACGATTGTTTTCGCAAATTACATAAAAGCAGCGTATATAACTTATAGGGTTTATTATATCCTTATGTGATTCTAACATCTCAATAGTAACATCGCGCAGACTGCGTATATTTGGATTTGTTTTTTGTAAGGCAATTACACCTCTTTCACACTGCTGTCTTCTAATGTTGTACTCTGAAGAGGCAAGAGAATGTGATACTTGAGTATCGCATAATACAATGGATACATCATCAAGCACAAATGGATAATACTCATAAACAAGTGAACGGCAGTCCAATTTCAATGCCTTATTTTTGGCTCCAAAAATATTAACAAATTGATCCATGATACCGCACTGCACTCCAACAAATTCATTCTCTGCCTTTTGGGCCATCTTAACCAAATTTAATTTATCAATTCCAAGCCCAAATATTTCATTAAGTGCAAATGCCAGTCCAGCTTCAATGGCTGCTGAAGAGGATAACCCAGCGCCAACAGGAATATCACCGCCGAATACACAATTGAATCCTTCGATTTTATAGCTTTGCTTTTGGAGCTGATCTACAACACCTAAGAGGTAGTTAGGCCATCCGTTATCAAATTTTTTTATCGAATCGATTTGAAATTCAAAGTAGTCATTCAAATCTGCAGCATATAAGCTGCTTTTTAATTTCCCTGATGGTCTTAAAGCAAGGATAATCTCTTTGTCTATGGCAGCAGGAAGCACAAAACCTTCATTATAATCTGTATGTTCACCTATGAGATTGACTCTTCCTGGTGAACGTATCAATAAAGGCTCTTCATGAAAAATATCCCTAAATTTGTTTTGTATAGCTTTAACTTTCATTGTCTCTACCAAAAAATTATATATAACACAGCTAGAATGGCGCAGATTCCAATCGCTGCAGTATTGAATGCGCTATCTGTTTTAAAGAGTCCTTTTTCTATATAAATAGCCTTTGGATGATTTTCTTTCGACTCAAAAAGGCTTACGGCTATTATGACTACACTCAAAACTATAAACACAACACCCATTCGATCCATGAAGGCCATTCCAGGCGTGAAATATTTAAAGCCGGCTGATAAAGGAATAGTCAGGATCGCTGCCAATAAAGTTGAATTTGATGTAGCCCTTTTCCAGAAAAGCCCGAAGATAAATATTGCAAGTATTCCGGGGCTGACAAAACCAGTAAATTCCTGAATGAACTGAAATGCCTGTTCCAGAGTCGTAAGTGTAGGGGCTATCAAAACCGCTATAAGCAATGCAACTGCACTTCCAATCCGGCCAGTCTTAACAAGTTGAGATTCTGAAGCGTCTTTTTTAATAATTTGTTTATAGATGTCTATTGAAAATATTGTGGCAGTACTGTTAACCATAGAACTCAAGGAAGATACTATGGCAGCAATTAAGGCAGCAAATGCCAATCCTTTAAAACCTATAGGGATAAAATTATTTAACAACCATGGATATGATTGATCAGGTGCAATATTTGCTCCGAGCACAAAAGCAGCAATCCCAGGTATGACCACGATTAAAGGCATTAGAAGTTTCAAATAGCCGGCAAATGCCAGACCGTGTTGTGCCTGCTTCAGATTCTTCGAAGCTAATGCACGCTGTGTAATATATTGATTGCATCCCCAGTAAAAAAGGTTGGCAATCCACATCCCCCCTATGAGTATGCCAATCCCGGGCAATTCTTTATAATGCGGATTGGAAGTGCTTAAAATCATATCAAATTTTTCAGGTGCTTGTTTAATGAGTTCACTCATTCCGGCAAAGATGCCTCCACCTCCGCTAACCGCGTTCAGTGCAAGATAAGTTGTAACCAATCCACCACCGACTAGAAAAATGACCTGCACAACATCTGTCCAGGCAACTGCTTTTAGTCCTCCGTATATCGTGTAAATGGATGAGAAGAGAGCCAAACCAACAACACCATAAATAAGCGGTATTCCCATGATAGTTTTAAGGCTTAAAGCCCCGAGATATAATACAGAGGTCAAATTCACAAAAATGTAAACCAGCAGCCAGAATACAGCCAGGCTTGTTCTCACTCGTTTATCAAACCGGATTTCTAAGAATTGAGGCATGGTATAGATGCCTTTTTTTAAATAAATTGGTAAAAAATATTTTGCAACAAGGATCAATGTAAGCGCAGACATCCATTCATAAGAAGCAATTGCAAGTCCGATAACATACCCAGAACCGGACATCCCAATCACCTGTTCCGCCGATATATTCGAAGCAATCAACGAAGCACCGACGGCCCACCACGGCAAGGCCTTGCTTGCTAAAAAATAATCTTTGGAGTCTTTCTTGTGTCCTTTTTTTTCTTTTGACACCCATAGACCCAAAGTAACTATAAAAATTATGTATCCTATGAAAACAGTATAGTCGACTAGCGAGAAATTCATGCTTGAGCTCCTTTAGCCTGAATTATCCAGGTTAGTTCTGGTCGGGCATAAGAGATTCAATTTAAGCTGGCTATATTTCATGCAGAGAGACATGTCCTCTGTTTTAAAGACGATAATCTAATGTGAATAATTTTTTTTGTTCGATAAGCTTTAATAATTTTTTTTCTTCCCTGATACCTTGCAAGATTTCTTTAAGTAAATATTTTATCTCATTATCTTTATAGTCGCTTTTTTCAATTTTTATCTTATCTTCCTCAATAAAACACGAAATGCTCATTGTGTCTTTAGCAATATTTATCAAGCTGTCTTTTCTTGTGGGTTCAAAATAAGTCACCTGGACTATCATTTTTTTCCTGTCGTCAGCCGTATGAATTAAAACAACAAGATGTTCTTCTCGATTTGCAGGACAATGGTCCAGGTCTAGAAAAAACTCCCTTTTTAGGAATTCTTTATCATTACTGTCTCCAAGTTCTTTTACTTCTTTGTAAATTTCCTTCAAGACTTCAGCAGGATTTTTCTCAATACCTGATATTCTTTCATATGTTTTCCAAATCGTTGATTCAGCACAGATTGGAACTAAAATAAATCCTACAATAATCCCTTTAAATATGTTCTCCAGAAATCTTTTTCTATACATATTATGTTTTCTTCTTAATGACTTCCAGAACTTCATCATAATTCTGCTGGATTACTTTTCCTTCGACATAAAAGTATGCATCCCCATCATTTGGCTCTTTTTGGTCATAAACCGGTTCCCAGACAATATATACAGGATTATCGTTCCGCAATAAATCTATAACTGCTTCATATTGCTCGGCTTGTGCAAAATAATAAATCTTCCCCTCCGAAAAATAAGGTTCTGGCGCAGTTGTGCCTTTCCTTGCAAAAACAGCGCTTGCGACATGTTTTTCATCAGAATAAATTTCAATCACTTTATCTCCCCATCGGGTTCTGGATCCTTTTCTGTCATTTGCATAAAGTTTTATTGAATATTTATCTACTTTAAATCTTTTAACTTTCATTAGCTTGCCTCAATATAATTATTTTTCCCTGTTAATTTTGGCTATTATAAAAATACAGAATCTTTCATCCTTTGTCCAATAAACTGAAAATTATCACTTGATTTTTTTCTATATATATCAGAATAATATTAATGAGATGTAAGTTGAATACAAAACTTGAGGAGAAAAAATGATTAAAGAAGAACTACTATCCAGAATGGAAAAAGCAATTGTAGAAGGGGATAAAAATATGGCTGAGAACCTTGCAAGAAATGCCATTGAAAAACATATGGACCTCAATGAAATCATAGAAAAAGGTTATGTCCCTGGAATTCAGGAAACTGGAAGACTTTGGGAAGAGGGAGAATATTTCCTACCTGAACTTATTATAAGTGCAGAAAGCATGAAAGCCGCGATGAGAATTCTTCGACCTGAATTAGAAAAAGAAAATATCAAAGTAAAATCCAAAGGGAAAATCGTTATCGGTACAATCGAAGGTGATATTCATGATATAGGCAAAAACCTTGTTGTTTCGATGCTCTCAGCTTACGGTTTCGAAGTTACGGATTTAGGAAATGATGTGAAATTAGAAAAATTTATAATAAGAGCGGATGAAGTCAATGCAGATCTAATCTGCCTTTCTTCATTACTGACAACAACCATGTTAGGGCAGAAAAAGTTTATTGAGATGCTAAAAGAAAAAAATCTAAAAGCACGGTTTAAAGTTATGGTAGGAGGAGCTCCTGTCAACCAGAAATGGGCTAATGATATTGGCGCTGACGGCTATGCAGAAAACGCAATGTCGGCAATTCAGGCCGCAGAAAATCTTATTAAAAAATAAGGAAAAAACCATGATCACAACAACAAGACCAAAAATTAAGCTTTTAAATAATGAATTTATACAAAAAATTATTGATGAGGCATTAGTAATCCTAGAGAAACAGGGGATTTTCGTTGAAAACGAAGAAGCTATAAAGCTCTTTCAGGAAGCAGGTATGAGTCTCGATGAGACAGCAAAAAGAGTTTATGTCACACAAAAACTCGTAGAAGAATCTCTGTCTTCAACTCCCTCTGTCATTACAATGTACGACAGGGCTGGGGAAAAAGAGTTTATGGTTGGAGGTGACGAAGTTCACTTTGATCCGGGCTCCGCTGCTGTTACAATCTTTGACCACAAAGAACAAAAGCAACGGAAAGCAGTTACAGAAGATCTTATAAAATTCTGCCGGTTAACTGACTGCCTGGATAATATTCATTTCCAGAGCACCGGGATTGTAAGCGGCGACGTGCCTGACATAATTTCTGACAGCTACCGTATGTTCATTGCTCTTCAATTCTCAACAAAGCCAATTGTAACTGGCACTTTCAGGGTTGAAGGATTTAAATCCATGCATGATATGCTCATTGCAGTTAGAGGAAGTGAAAAGAAACTTGCCGACAAACCACTCGCTATTTTTGACGCCTGCCCCTCCCCTCCTTTGAAATGGAGCAATCTTACAACACAGAGCTTAATCGACAGTGCAAGAGCTGGAATTCCATCGGAGCTCATATCGATGGGAATGACAGGGGCCACTTCACCAGTTACTATTGCAGGGACTCTTGTTCAGCATGTGGCGGAAAATCTTTCTGGACTTGTCATTTGTCAGCTTGCAAAAAAGGGATCTCCTGTTATTTTTGGCGGTTCCCCTTCAAGTTTTGACATGAGAAAAGGCACAACACCAATGGGAGCAATAGAAACTATGATGATAGACTCAGCCTATGCCCAGATTGCAAAACATTTCAACCTACCTACACATGCATACATGGGATTGAGTGACTCAAAAATAAACGATAATCAGTCTGGCTTTGAAACTGGTATAGGGGCTGTAATTGCAGCTCTTTCTGGAATAAATGTTATTTCAGGCCCAGGAATGATGGATTTTGAAAGCAGCCAGAGTCTGGAGAAACTTATCATAGACAATGAAATATGCGGAATGGCTTACCGTTTAATCGATGGGATTTCACAGCGTGATGAACCTATTGCTGTAAATTTATTTGATGAATTTACACCAGAAACTCAATTTTTATCGATGGCTCATACACGCAAATGGTATCGTAAAGAACATATCTTCCCTAAGATAGTGGACAGAGATACTTATGATTACTGGGTTTCACTCGGAGAGAAGTCCATTGCTGACAGAGCTTATGAAGAAATAGAACATCTTCTTGATAAGAATCCTAAATGCCCGATAGAAACGGATATACTTCAGGAACTTCAAAGAATAATGTCTGCGGATGCTCATAAAAATGGGGTTTCATCTTTGCCAAAAATATAAGAATCCTAGATTTATTTTTCAAACCGCTGTAATTTTCTAAGCCGCTTGGCTGCTTCTTTCAGAGTGCTTTCTTTTTTAGCAAAATTAATACGGACCTTATATATCCCCTTATCTTTGCCTGTAGGGGTATAGTTTTCATACCATGGCTCGAGAATAATCACTTCGTCGCCTGGGTCAGTTAGTCCCATAACTGCATCCATGATGGCCTTACTCACACCGCATGTTATGGTTATTTCTTTTTCAGGATCAGCATGAATGTGATTGTATTGAGCGTATTTATCTGCTAAAGCTTCCCGAAATAGGAAAGAGCCAAAGGGAAAAGTGTACTGGTTCTCTCCTTTTTTTATTGCAGTAATGGCAGCCTCCAGTATTTCAGTAGGAGGATTGAAATCAGGCAAGCCTTGGGAAAGATTGACAGCTTTAGTCTCATTACCTAATCGGGTCATCTCACGTATTACAGACTCCTGGAATGGTTCGGTACGAACTGCAATTTCTGGATTTTTCATTTTAATTCATCTCTCTAATTTTCATACAGACAATTTTATTGTAATATGATATTCTCTTACATCAATGATTACAAATTTTGCAGAAAAAATCGAAAAATTTCAATTTAATCTTGACGAAAATCATATTCTAAGGCGAATTGGACACAAGAACAGGCAAAATAAAATAAATGATACATTAATAGACATCATTCATGAGGAAAAAGAAAAGCTGAACTCTCTTCTTCATGCTGCGGCTGTCTATAAAATTCTTGATTACAGTGAAACAAACCAGCATCCCATTTTTAAAAATGCAGATAAAGTTGCCTTAAGTATATGTACAATTGGCCCTGGCGTAGAGAGTGAAAGTACAAGACTTATGAAAAAAAACGAGATGCTGAGAGGATTGGTCGTGGATGCATTGGGCTCAGAAGCCGCTGAAGAAGCTGCCGAACAGGTTGATAAAATACTGTGTAAAAAAGCAAGAAAAATGGATCTCTGGCCAAGCAGGAGATTCAGTCCTGGCTATAAAAACTGGGATATTAAAGAGCAAAAATATATATTTCAGATTCTTCCAGTAGAAGACATTGGGGTCACACTTACAAAATCTTATATGATGGTCCCCCGCAAATCTGTATCATTTCGCATAAATTTCTACAGAGATAAGAAACTGTCAAAAAGAAAAATAAACATTTAGCCTGCTTTATATTTTTTAGCTTCTACCCCTACTGTATATTTTATTCAATCTGTCTTTTTCATATAGATCATCAAAGCTTGATCTGTTTAGGCATTTTAAGAGGCTTAACGTCATGTTTTTCTAAAGTTTCGTTCAGCCCTGCCAAATCATACTCAATAAGTTTATTCAAACGTTCAACAAGCAAGTCAACCGCTTTTTTGAACTCATCTAGCTGAAACAGATCCGTCTCGGTCGGAGCGTGGGGATACTCTCCAATAGACATTCCTAAAAGCATAATCATCTGGGAGAGAGAACCTCCCCTTAAGGCCATTTCCATAGATCCTCTATATCCAAATCCTTTTGGTGTAATCTCTTCTTCCAACTCACTGAATTTATCATCAAAGTTTTTTAGAGCATTCTGCACTGTCTCATCAATATCCTCTTTCTTGACAAAATCTTTATTTAATTTTTCAAGCTGTCGTCTTATGTTTTTGACAGATGTTACAGATAAAGCCATTTTTTTTGAAATCGCCAATACTTCCACAAGAGTTTCAGTCTGTACAGCCTTGCTTTTTTCATCAATCTGAATTCTTGGGTCAGGGCAAACGATTCCTGTTTTCAACAGCTTATTATTGCCTGCAACAAGTTCCACCGAATATTCGCCTGCTGAAGCATAAGGCAGGCCAACAAATCCGCTCATTCCAGGTTTTATCTCTTTTCCTTCTTTTGTTTTTGGAACATACTGCAGGTTCCATGTATTTCTCTGAATACCTTTCTTAGTTGAAATTCTAATTTCAAATATTTTTTCTCCGGCATCATTTTTTATATAGATTTTCGGTTTTTCTTTCGTATTTTCTTTAAGATATACAGTGATACTCATTCCATACTGTGGATTTTTTGCAGAATAATCCGGCTTGCTGAATGATTCCTTAGTAGTCGATGGAAAATACTGCGTTGCAGGGCGGACACTGAAGAGATTGAAATCAGATTGTAGGACTTCTTCTGTCATTTCCTGGAGAGGAGAAATATCATCCAATATCCAAATCCCCCTTCCGTGTGTACCAATGATCAAATCATTATCTCTTGGATGGATTGCAATATCCCGTACAGCTGCAGTCGGCATATTATTCTTCAATGAAAACCAGGTCTTTCCAGAGTCCAGGGATGCGTAGATTCCAAATTCTGTTCCAATGAACAGGAACCTTTTATTTTTCAAGTCTTCTCTGATTACATGGGCCCATCCAAATGGAAGATTTCCTTTAATTGATTCCCATGTTTTTCCATAATCAGTGGTCTTATACACATAAGTGTTGTAGTCATCATTCCGGTGGCCGTCAAAAGCAGCATAGGCTGTTCCTGCATCAAAATGAGAAGCTTCTATTCTTGAACACCATGTGTTAGCAGGCAGTTTTTTAATATTTTTTACGACATTTTCCCATGTTCCTCCATTGTCTTTGGTAATCTGAACATTCCCATCATCGGTTCCGCACCATATGACCCCTTTCTTTACCGGTGATTCTGAGATAGTGATAATCGTACAATGGATTTCAGCTCCTGTGTTATCAAGAGTAATAGGGCCTCCTGAGTCTTTAAGTTTCTCAGGATCATTGGTGGATAAATCAGGACTCATTATTTTCCACGACTGGCCTGCATCTGTTGTTTTGAATAAATAATTTCCACCTGTATATACGGTTTTCGGGTCATGAGGAGAAATATAAATAGGTGAATTCCAGTTGAAACGATAAGGTGGATCATTCAGCGAAGCCTCAGGTCTTATTGACTTGCTCCGCCCTATTCTCATGTCATACATATAAAGCCCATTCATTTGAGAGTTGGCATATACAATATTATGGTCTGATGGGTCCACTTGAGCATAAAATCCATCGCCTCCTCCTACTGCATACCAGTCGTCATTTGTAATACCTGCAGTGTCAAAAGTTGCACTTGGCCCGGCCCAAACTCCGTTATCCTGCAGGCCGCAGTAAACATAATAAGGCTTTCTCATATCAAAACCGATCTGATAAACTTCAGCAAGAGCCATATGCCTTATGCCATGCCAGGTTTTGCCTCCGTCGTAGGTTATATCTATACCGCCATCATTTCCATCAATCAGGTGAAGAGAATTGGAAGGATCTATCCATAGTGCATGGTGATCAGGATGGGTTGTTCCTGAAATGGCTTTAAATTTCTTTCCCATATCTTTAGAGACATAGGATCCTCCCGAGAAAACATATATAACTTTATCGTCACTAGGGTCGACGCGGATTTGACTGTAATAAAACGGCCGAAAATTTATCTGGTTAAAAGTCTTCTTATCACATGTTCTTTTCCAGGTTTTGCCTTTATCTTCTGAGCGCCAGATCCCTCCATCTTTGTTTTCTATGAGCGCATAGACAACTTTTGGATTACTTCTTGAAACATCGATTCCTATCCTTCCCATTGTTCCTTCTGGCAGGTCTTTTACAAGACGATTCCAGGTTTTTCCTCCGTCTTCGGTCTTATACAGACCACTTCCAGGCCCGCCGCTGTAGAAAAAGTAGGGAAATCTGCAATAATCATATGCTGCAGCATACAAAACTAAGCTATCTGAAGGATCAATAGCTAAATCAGCAAATCCAGTACTCTCATTGATGAACAGAATCTTTTCCCATGTCTTTCCTCCATCTAAAGTCTTGTATATTCCCCTTTCCTTGTTCTGCCCCCATAGGTGCCCCATTGCTGCGACATAGACAATGTTCGGATCTCCAGGATTAATGATTATCCGGCTGATATGTCGAGTCTGCTTTAATCCCATATTTTTCCAGGTTTTTCCTTCATCAATAGATTTATAAACTCCATCTCCTATTGTTACACTGTTTCTGCAAGTCGCCTCTCCTGTCCCTACCCAGATTATGCTTGAATGTGATTGGGCAATAGCAATATCCCCTACAGAAACAGTATTTTCCTTATAGAAAACCGGCTTCCATGAAATACCGTTATTTTCTGATTTCCATACACCACTCGGCCCTATGGCTGCATATATTATCCATGGTTGTTTTTCTACAACATCAATATCAACTGTACGACCGCCCATACTTGCCGGCCCTATGCTTCTCCATTTGAGTTTTTCAAATAACTTGCCTATTTTCTCAGCACTCTGTGGATTAGCTGTTTGAGGAAAACAGAAGAAAGACAAAAAAACAGCTAAAAATGCAAGTGATAAATATTTTTTCATAATTCTTCCTCCCATGGATTATTCATGAGTCGTGTTATCGGAAATTTTCATAAATAATTCAGGTGTACGTGGAAAATTCAGATTCCACCAATCTGCATAATCTTTATACGAAATGTGGGTGCAGTGAAGCTTCTATTCAAATCCAGATCGCTTCCAACCATATCTATTCCATTCAGCATCTCATCTGCTGTACCTGCTATTGTCAGTCCTTTTACCGGAAAAGCGATCTTTCCGTTCTCGATCCAGAAACCAGAAGCTCCTCCGCTGAAATTTCCGTTTACAGGATTTATTCCATACCCTGTTACACCTTTCAATAACAATCCCTTTTTTGTCGCACGTATGATCTCCTCAGGAGGATTCTTGCCAGCTGCCATATAAAAATTATGTGCGCCTATTCCGGGAATGCTTGTATAACTTCTGCGGGAAGCATTACCAGTACTTTTAATCCCAGCTCTTTTTGCAACAATAGTATTGTACATAAAACCTTTCAGTACTCCTTTATCTATGATTATCCTCTTCTGTGTTGGAACTCCCTCTCCGTCAAAAGGCCTGCTTCCCATCCCCTTTGGCATAGTTCCATCATCAATAATTGTTACCAATTCTGAAGCAATTTTCTGGTCCATTTTTTGCCTAAGAAAACTTGCTCCTTGAAGAACGCGTTCACCGTTAACCGCAGCTAAGATTCCGCCTAAAATCGCCCTTGCTACATCGGTATCAAAGATGACCTCAGCTTTTTGTGTTTTGACCATCTGCGGGTCAAGCATTTTATAGGCCTTGCGTGCTGCTTTTTCAGCAATTTCTTCAGGAGATTTTAGATCTTTAAAATTCCGCCTCAAACAGTATTCGCCTCCTGAGGATCTCTGATCTCCTTTTTCAGCTACAACATAAACACCGAATGAGCAAGCAGACATTTTAGTACTTTTTAAAAGTCCTCTTGAATTAGCAAGAAAGACTTCTTCTTCTCCCTCTGAATATCCGGCTCCAGCACTCTTAGTTATGCGAATATCTTTCATTGCCAGTTTTTCGACTTTCTTTGCCATCTCAATTTTTTTATCCATTGGGACCTGACTGATATACGGGTCATAAAGATTTTCCACCGGTGTGATACCCAAGTCCTCAGGAAGAACATTATTTTCATCCTGAGTCATATTCCTGGCAAACATGATAGCACTTTCAATGGTATTTTCTAAAGCTGAATCCGAGAAATCATTACAACTGGAAAATGCCATCTTTCCTTTTAAAAAAACTCTAAAACCGACGCCGTGCGAAGCAGCTTCCTGGACAGTTTCTACTTCCCCATTCCGCACTTCGATGCTGAGATTGCGGCCTGATTCAATGTAAACCTCAGCTTCATCAGCGCCTTTTTTTAAAGATTTATTAACAAGCTGTTCCGCTAATTTTTTATATTCCATGATTAACTCCTTTTTTATATCTTACCTTCTTGTCCTGCTTCCGCCTACATTGATCCCCCGGATTCTGACTGTAGGCTGGCCTGCCGAAACCTCTGCTTCCTGTCCTTTACCGCAGATTCCTGGACCAAAAGCCAGGTCATTGCCTACTGCATCAATGTTTGAAATAATATCCAGGCAGTTCCCGATCAATGTTGCTCCTTTGACTGGAGTCGTTTTCTTTCCGTTTTCAATAAGGTAAGCTTCACGACATGTGAAATTAAATACTCCTGTGGTCGGATTAACGCTTCCTCCGCTAAGGCTCTGTACGTAAATGCCGCTCTTTGTTGAAGCGAGTATATCTTCAGGCTTATCTTTTCCTCTCTCAATGAAAGTGTTTGTCATACGTGGGATAGGGATATAACGGAAACTTTCTCTTCGGCCATTTCCGGTTCTTTCCATTTTTAATTGTTTGGCTGATATTATGTCTGTCATATATTTTTCAAGAACTCCATCTTTTATAAGAACATTTCTCTTCATCTGAGTTCCTTCATCATCAAAATTGGTTGTTCCTCTGAAATTAGGCAAGCTTCCATCATCAACCATAGTAAATACATCGCTTGCAACTTTCTGTCCAAGTTTTCCGGTAAAAACGCCGATTTGCTTGGCAATATTGTCAGCTTCTAAAGGATGCCCGACAGCCTCATGTACAAGAACACCACCCCATCCATTCTGCATAACAATATCCATTTTGCCAGCAGGACATTCCTTTGCATCAAGCATAGCAATAGACTCTCGTGCGCATGTCTGTGCGACCTCTTCTGGAGTGACTTTTTCAAACATCTCAAATCCTGAATGTTTACTCAGCCTCTCTCGTCCCATGTGTCTTGTGTTATTTCCTACACCCAGTGTCTGAACAATAAAAAACAACAAAGGCAGCTCATCACTAAGCAAAAGGCCTTCGCTGTTGGCAATCGTTCGTCCCCTGACTTCATCATAATAACTTATGGAAGCCATCTTTATCCGTGAGTCATAATCTAAAGCAGCCTGGTTAGTCCTCTTCATTACTTCAATCCGTTTTTCATCTGTCACTTCTCCAAGAGGGATCTTAACCGTAATAAAGGAGTCTCTTTTTCCTTCATGGATGTCGACCGGTCCAACAGTTTCTGATCCTCTTGCTACATATGATGCCACCTCTGCAGCTCTTAAAAGTTTTTCTTCTGTGATATCATCCGAATATGCAAATCCAGTTTTGTCTCCAGATATAACTCTTACTCCTGCTCCCTGGCTTATCCCAAAAACAGCACTTTTAAACTTGGATTCCTCCATCAGTATTCTTCGCGAGATCCTGTTCTCGATATACACATCAGCAAACTCGCCTCCCTTTTCCAGGGCTTTTTGAATTGTTCTGTTCAAAATCTGATGATCCAGCTTTAAATTTGTGCCAGTTGTGAGTTGACTTTTACAGGAAATAATCTGACTCAGAATAGAAGGAGCGGCTGCAACAGCTAAGCCTCCTTTCAGGCTCAACTGGAGAAATTTGCGACGAGGTATATCCCCGACAAAGTAAGTTTTAAATTTCATGATTTACCCCTTATAAACATTTTTTTTAAATTATAAGCCACCTGAAACTATATATCAAAGAAAATTTATTGAAATCAGGAATAAAAACAAGTCTAAATCACGGCAAGTACAAAAAAGAGAGTAATATTAAAATTTAGTATGTAATAAACAGTCCACTGATGCTTAACGAAATATATCTCTTATGTGAATAAATCAGGCTAAGATGTTTTTCTTAGAATATCTGAAAGTTTAATATTATTATTTTTCAAACTAATTCCTAACGACTTGTCCAATGCTGCCATTGAAAGGTTGTAATCAACAACAGCCTTAAGTTCATTCCCCTTTGCATCTGCCAGATCTCTCTGGTACTGAAGAACCATATAGTTTGTTGTTAAGCCAACCTTTAATTTTTTCTCTTCAGCTTCCAACTTTTTCTCTGCCAGCTCTCTAGCTGCCTTATAAGCATAAACCCTCTTATAATTCGATTGTACAGCCCGAACAGCATTTCTTATTTCGAGGAAAGCCTGCTGCTCCTGATTCTTAAGATTCAACAACGACTGCTCCAGGTTAACTCTTGCTTGTGCATATGCTGCTCTTGAAAATATTGAATTAAATGGGATAGAAAGTGTAACGCCAACATACCAATTTTTATATTTAAATCCAAAAGCATCTTTTAATGCATTTGAAGCCCCTCCTGGAACTAAGCCGATTATTTCTCCAGAAAAAGGATCGTTGTTTTCATATAAAATCTGGCTCCCTGACATCCCGGGGCTCCAGTAAGAAGCATTCAAGCTTAAATCGGGAAGAAGTTGATTCTTTGCATAGCTTAAGTCAATATTCTTATTCTTTAAATCGAGTCTTATCTGCTGCAAATCAGGCCTATTTTCCATGCCAGTTACTAGTGATTCTTTAAGTCCGACTTCTCTTTCTTCGTAAGCTGGTTTCTCTGCAGGGATAATTTTTACTCCATCTTCTTCAGCCATGAGGTTGATTATTGTTCTTAAGCTGTCCTCGTTATTCCTTACAAGAGTTTCGGCCTGAAGAATATCCGCCTCCCTCGTTGCTACTTCTGCTTGAGCACTCAGGATTTCTATAGGGGCTAGTGTTCCTACTTCAACTTCTCTTTTATTTTTTACCAGTAAATCCTGCGCCAGCTTTAAAGAATTTTTCTTGACCTTCAGGTTTTCAATGCTGTAAACAAGGTCCCAGTATGCTTTTTCCACATTGTATATCGTATCCATAAGAACACTTTTAAATTTGATCTCTGAAATATCCATGTTGTTTTTAGCTATTATGATCTCTTTCCGGCTGGCCTTGAATCCAAAATTTTTAAGAAGAGGCTGAGATAAATTTAAAGTAAGACTGCTTCCATAACGTGGATTGATCATCTGAAATTTCGTATTAGTATCGCTTTTATATGAGTAGAGAGAGACCGAAAAACTTCCTCCTGTTGGAATGGCTTGAGTGAATTCGGCGGAATAATCTTTATAGTCTGAAGTCACCTTGTCTGTAGCTTCAATCCAGGAAAAAGAAGCAGAATTCGTGTTTTGCCTGCTGTAGCCAATAGAAAACTGTGGCAGGAATTTTTCCTGTGCAAGTGATACTGAGATATCAGTAAGTTCCGGGTTTAGAATCTCAACAGCAACACCAAGATTATTCTCCAAAGCACTTAATATGCAGTCCTCAAGAGAAAGATGTTTTTCTACTTCTTGAGCCCATAGCCCGGAGATAAAAAAAATCCCAGTTAATATCAGAAACATATTTTTAATCTTAGTCATTTCAAACCTCCTGTTTAGTCAACAATCCATCCATCTAGCAGATTAATAATTCTTTGACCATAAGATGCATTCTTTTCAGAATGAGTAACCTGAAGAATCGTTGTCCCGCTCTTATTCAATTCCTTGAACAGCTCCATGATTTCTTTACCTTCTTTTGTATTCAAATTACCTGTTGGCTCATCCGCCAGAATTAGTTTTGGTTCAGTAATAACTGCCCTCGCGACTGCTACTTTCTGCTGCTGCCCCCCTGACAATTGATTAGGAAACAGATTTTTCTTGGCAACTATATGAAACCTGTCAAGCATGTCACAAACCCTGCCTTTGCGTTCAGAACCCTTTATTTTTTTATACAAAAGCGGAGTTTCAAGATTTTCGTAGACAGTAAGGTCATCGATTAGGTGATAACTCTGGAAAACGAATCCAATGAAGTTTTTGTGGAGTTCTGAAAGTCTTTTTTCGTTTAAGCGGTGAACTTTTTGTTCTAAGAAGTAATATTCACCGCTGGAAGGTATGTCCAGCATCCCGAGTATATAAAGCAGTGTGGACTTTCCTGCCCCGGATGGCCCCATTATAGTTAGAAACTCGCCTTCCTCAACATCCAGGTTTATATTTCTCAGAACAAAAGTTTTTACAAAACCAGTGGAATAATATTTTGTAATATTTCTTAAACTGATCACATCAGACTCCTCAAAAAACGCATAGAGCAATGCGTTTTTCTTATTTCATATTAGGGTCCTGCGTTATGCTTTTTGCGCTTTGTTTTTATATCTTAAATTCTTTCTGGATATTTTCAGAAACGATATTGCCGTCAAAAAGATGAATTATACGATGGCTGTATTCAGCATATGCCGGAGAATGAGTAACCATTACAATAGTAGTCCCTGCTTCATGCAAATCTCCCAATATTTTCATTACTTCTTCACCATGAGCAGAATCAAGATTTCCTGTCGGTTCATCCGCTAGAATCAATTTTGGATGTCCAACAACTGCTCTTGCTACTGCAACACGCTGCTGCTGCCCACCAGAAAGCTGTTGAGGAAAGTGATTTTTACGTGGTACCATCACCATCTGTTCAAGAGCCTCCATGACTCTTTTTTTTCGTTCCGAAGACGAATAACCAAGGTATAAAAGAGGGAGTTCAACGTTTTCATAAACAGTCAATTCATCAATAAGATTAAAGCTCTGGAAAACAAACCCGATGTTATTTTTACGAATACCTGCACGCTGTCTCTCAGAATATTTTGATATTTCTTCTCCCAAAAAATTATACTCACCGCTAGTAGGTTGATCGATCATTCCCAGGACGTTTAGTAAAGTTGATTTACCGCAACCAGAAGGTCCCATAATAGCAACATATTCTCCTTCTTTTACTTCAAGATTGATACTATTCAAGGCGGTTGTTTCTACTTCTTCAGTTGTGTAAATTTTTTTCAGATGTTTTGTTTTTATCATTATTTTTCTCCTTTATAATCTAAAAAAATTAATACAATTATTTAAATATCAACATTTCAGCATTTCCAAAACTTTCATATGACGAAGTTATGACACGGTCTCCGGGCGCTAATCCTTCAAGCACCTGGTAGACATAAGTATTGTACATTCCGAGTTTAATAGGTTTTTTAGTTGCAAATTTTTCTGATTTCTCAACTATAAAAATCCAATTTCCTCCAGTCGTTTGATAAAAACCTCCACGGGGCAGGATTATTTCTTCAGAAACCCCTCCTAATTGCAGGCTAATATGAAAGGTTTGGCCTCGCCTAATACCATGAGGTTCTTCACCTGTAAATTCCATATCTACTTCGAATCTTCCTTCCTGAACTTCAAGATAGACTTGTTTAACTATAAGATGATAGGTTTTTCCAGCAAATTCAAACTCACCGGTCTTTCCTTTCTCTACTCTAGCAATATAATGCTCATCTATTCCAGATCTTACTTTAAAATTATCTAAAACATCTATTTGTCCAAGACGCTGCCCTGCGGATTTGGATTGTCCGATTTCAGCATCAAGAGAAGTAATGTGCCCAGATATTGGTGCTGTAATAATAAGATTATCCTGTTTCTTCTTTACAATATTAAGATTATTCTGCATACGTTTTAAGGACGTCTCTAAGGCATCAACTTGAGCCTGTCTGAATGCTAACTCATTTTTCTGACTTTCGGTAGTCAATTCCTTGCTCTTAACCAAATATTCATATTGATCTTTGGCCAGTTCAAACTCATGCTTTGAAATCAAATTGTCTTTCCTCAGTTCTTTATAACGTTCATAGACACGATTTTGTTGTCGAAGACTGTTATCAACACTAGTAAGATCTTGGTTTAGTTTAAGACGGTATTGCTCCATTTGAAGACGTGTATTGCGAAGATTATTGCTCTGCTGAAACAATTCGGCCTCTTTCCACATTATGTCAAGCAGAAGATTTGTATTTGCAAGTTTTAGGATTTTATCTCCTTTCTTTACTATAGAACCGGCTTCTAAATAGATTTCTTCTACTCTTCCTCCGTCTACAGCATCAAGAAAATAGGTATTTATGGGACGTACTGTTCCTAAGATTGGAATAAATTCTTGGAATGGTCCTTTCTTTACGGTGGATATGGTAATCCGATCCGTCTTAACGTTTAAAGACGATTTGTTCATCTTAAAAAGAAACATATAAATTACAAAAATTATAAATATTCCCGAAACAGCATATATTGCAATTCTTTTTGGGGGCCATTTCTTTTTCTTGATTTTCCGGTCCATTCCCATTTTCTTACCTCCGACTCCTTTTGTTCCTTTATTTTTCTACAATATTATTATACGTATCTATTCTATAATTGGTTTAAAAATATATACTAAATTATTCTTATGTGCAATAAACATGCCAGTTCATTTATACATAAAACCTCTGGACAAACAGAAAACATTTTTAAAGAGGTGTTCGTTTTCAAAACAAATAGTGTACGATATCGAACAAATAATTCAACAATTGGATAATTAATCCAATTTTTAACTGATGTACTTATCAGAGTTGAGATTCCCATGATAAGAATTTCTCAAGATTCTGGTATAAAATTTGCTTATTAAAAAAGCCAAAAGATTTTTTTTCAGCCTTTTGCTATAATTAAACAAAAGAGCTATTTCATGAAAAAAAAGCAGGGAAAAGTACTCATCATCGATGATGATGAAGATATTCTTCAGGCGGCACGATTGTTTCTCAAGCAGCATGCTACAGAAATACATGCTAGTAAAAACCCAAAATTAATTCCAAACCTCCTGAAAAATAATACATATGATGTCATCTTTCTAGACATGAATTTTGTCAAAGGAGCAACAAGCGGCAAGGAAGGATTTTACTGGCTTGATAAAATCCTTGAAATTGACCCTTCAGCAGTTATTGTTATGATTACGGCCTTTGGCGACGTGGAAATGGCTGTTATGGCAATAAAAGAAGGGGCTTCGGATTTCATTCTAAAACCCTGGCAGAATGAACGATTTCTTGCAACATATTCTGCGGCAATGAATCTTCGTCAGTCAAGAATAGAAGCAAAAAACCTTCGTTTACGCCAAAAACAATTAAGTGCTGACCTTGATCTCCCCTACCATGATTTCTTAGGTCAAAGCCAAGTGATGCAAGCCGTCTTTGCAAGCATACAAAAAGTTGCAAAAACAGATGCAAACGTTCTTATTCTCGGTGAGAACGGGACTGGAAAAGAACTTGCAGCACGTTCACTTCACCGCCAGTCTACAAAAGTGAACGAGGTTTTTATCTCTGTTGATATGGGAGCTTTGAGTGAAAGTCTGTTCGAAAGTGAGTTATTTGGCCATGTGAAAGGAGCATTTACTGATGCAAGAACAGACAGAGCAGGTCGGTTTGAAGTTGCATCGGGAGGGACTCTTTTCCTTGACGAAATAGGAAACATTCCATTTGCTCTTCAGGCTAAACTGCTTGGTGTTATTGCGACACGAACAGTGACCCGTCTTGGCTCGAACAAGCCTGTCTCAGTAAATGTACGCCTTATATGTGCGACTAACATGCCAATTTATAACATGGTAGCTCAAAATAAATTCCGCCAGGATTTGCTTTATCGAATTAACACTGTTGAAATCAATCTGCCTCCATTACGTGAACGACATGAGGACCTTCCTCTTCTTACAGATCATTTCTTAAGAATTTATTGTAAAAAATATAATAAACTTCTAAAAAAAATTAATGCTGAAACCTTAAAAAAATTCGAAAGATATCATTGGCCGGGGAATGTAAGAGAATTGCAGCATGCCCTGGAACGGGCAGTCATAATGTCTGATTATCCGGTGCTGCAGCCTTCAGATTTTTTGTTTCCTGCTCAAAATAAAGAAGCTCTTATCTTTGAAGATTACAATCTAGAACAAGTAGAGAAAGCAACTATCCTGAAAGTCATCAGTAAACATGAAGGGAACATCAGCCATGCTGCCAAGGAACTTGGCCTCTCCAGAACCTCACTCTACCGCAGATTGCAAAAATATGGTTTATAAACATTTTAGAGTCAATTTAATACTCCGTGTGCTATTATTATCTTGTACAATATTTCTTTTCTTCATTTTGCTCTTCAGGACCAGATTATACGGCGCCCTTATCATCACCGGATTTCTAATAATCTATCAAGTCTATACTTTGATTTATTATGTCGAAAAGACAAACAGAGATCTTACCCAATTCTTTGAGTCCATCAAATATAAAGATTTTTCCCAATCTTTCAAAGATAATGTACAAGGCTCTTCTTTTTCAGAACTGAAATCTGCATTTAATGAAGTGAGTAATGCCTTTAAGAAAGCGCGCTTCGAAAAAGAAGAGCATTATCATTATCTTCAAACCATTGTCCAGCATGTTGGAATCGGATTAATAGCATTTCAACCAAACGGAGATGTAGAACTTATAAATACAGCTGCCAAGCGGCTTTTAAAAGTCCAGAGACTTAAAAATATAAATTCTCTTGAATTTCTAGGCAAACATCTCGTTGATACGATGTTCAGACTTAAGACAAAAGAAAAAGCTCTCGTCAAGATTGTAAATAATAATGAGTTATTGAATCTGATCTTATTCGCTACAGAATTTAAACTGAGAGGACAAGATTTTTCACTCATTTCAATTCAAAACATCCGCACCGAACTTGAAGAGAAAGAAATTGAAGCCTGGCAAAAACTCATACGCGTTCTAACACATGAAATCATGAATTCTGTAACTCCAATAGCTTCCCTTGCATCAACAATAAATGAGTTAATTCAGGAAAGCATAGTCACTTTTGAGCAGAAACAAAAAGCAAACACCGAAACACTTGACGATATCAACCAGGGACTTCAGACAATCTTTAAAAGGAGTAAAGGTTTACTACATTTTGTCGATGCTTACAGGAATCTAACTTTAATCCCCAAACCTAAATTTCGCATATTCTATTTGAAAGAACTCTTTATCCGTGTTGAGAAGCTTATGCAGGCCAATATTAATGAAAAAAAAGTTCATTTTAAAATGTTCATAGAACCTCAAAACCTTCAATTATCAGCTGACCAGGAGCTTATAGAACAAGTTTTAATAAATCTTCTATTAAATTCTATCCAGGCAGTTGATACTCAGAAAGAAGCAAGCATAGAATTAAATGCTCATCTAGATAGTTACGGTAAAACTCTTATCCAAATTAAAGATAATGGCCCTGGGATAACTGAGGAAAACCTTGAAAAAATATTTATTCCATTCTATTCAACAAAAGAAGGAGGTTCTGGCATTGGACTCAGTCTGTCAAGACAGATAATGCGCTTACACAAGGGGACAATCAGTGTTTATTCTGAACCTTCTGTTGAAACAATATTCACATTGAGATTCTGACATATTCATTTCTATTAAAATTCCCATTCCTCCAGATATTTGGGCACATTGACATTCCATCCTTTCTTTTCACGAATATTTCTAGTAAGACTTAATGCTGCTTTCCTTTCGCCATGGGTAATAAAAATCTGCTTAGGATCAGAATTTAAATAGCTTAACCACTTAAAAAGACCCTGTCTGTCAGCATGGGCAGAAAAGCCTTGAATCTGTTCCAACTTAGCACGTACTGGATAATGCCTGCCATGAATTCTTACCTTTTCTGCACCTTTTATGATCGCCCTTCCCAGAGTACCTTTTGCCTGGTATCCAATAAATAGAATAGTAGATTCTGGCCTGGAAATGTTCTGGATAAGATGGTGTTTTATGCGCCCACCAGTGCACATCCCAGAACCTGCGATGACCATACAGGATCCTTTGATTAAATTGATTGCTTTCGACTCTTCAACAGATCGAACTAATCTTAATCCAGGGAAATGAAAAGGAGAATTCCCGTTCTGAAATAGTTTCAAGGTCTCTTTATCAAAGCATTCTTTATGCTGACGGAAAATATCCGTTATATTGACGGCCATTGGGCTGTCAAGAAAAATCATGAGGAAAGGAATTCGGTCTTGTCTTACTAACAGGCTTAAATAATACATCAATTCCTGTGCACGCTCGATTGCAAATGAAGGAACAATTACATTTCCGCCAGCAGCTACAGTATCATTGATTATCTTACACAGATAACTTTCGATACTTTCAGGGTCTTCATGATTGCGATCTCCATAAGTAGATTCCATAACCACATAGTTCATTTGTTCGAAAACTGACGGGTCACGGACAATAGGTTTATTCCACTGTCCAATATCTCCAGAAAAAACAAAGTTCTGTTTCCTACCTTTCTCATTTATGCTTATTTCAAGCATTGCAGACCCAAGGATATGCCCTGCATCATGGAAAAGGACACTCATCTTGTTATTAAGAAAAAAAGGTTTTTCATAAGGGACTTTTTTTACCAATGGGAGTGAATGTTCAACATCCTGGACAGTATAAATTGGTATTTCAGGATATGGTCCTTTTCTTCCTTCTCGTTTATGACGTTTCCTCTTAAACGAGGCATCTTCTTCCTGAATTCGCGCAGAATCTAACAGGACGATTGGAAGCATATCAAAAGAAGCAGATGTTGTTAGAATTTCTCCTGAGAAACCCTCTCTTACAAGTTTGGGGATAAGCCCTGAATGGTCCAAATGAACATGAGTAAGAAGAAGAAAATCTATTTGATCCGCAGCAAAGGGCAGTGGATCCCAGTTTCTGTTCAAATATTCACGTTCTTGAAAAAGCCCGCAGTCGATAAGAAATCTAAGCCCTCCTGCTTCCAATAAATAACAAGAACCCGTAACTTGTTGAGTTGCTCCAAGGAATTTTATTCTCAATATGTTCCTCAAAAATGCGAGTGTAAGTTCATCAATTTGTTATACTTTTTTTTGCATAATGATATTCTGTCGAAAAAAACAGCATCTTTGTCCATATCTTCGATAAAATGTAGAGTTGCTGCCATATAAAAACTATAATAAAGAACAAGCCTGCTTTGGGTAAAATCTGATTAATCCCTATGTAAACTACACTAAAAATTACAACCACAACACCAACCAGGAGATAAAGCAGCCATACCTTGAAAAAGCGCTTCCCAAGAAAAGAAAAGTTTGTAAGTGTTGCCTTGATTGTTTTCTTGCTGTCTTCAATTACGAGTCTTACCCTCACATAATCAAAAAACATCCTTACTATTGAAAAAAGAAGAACTGTTATCAACAACTTCAGGTTTGAAGAAAATATTTGCGGCCATCCTGTAGATGCGTTTTTTGTCCACAACGTGAACAAGGCAGAAATAAGCTTCATCACGACTCCAAAAAGCACGAAATAGCCAATAAGTGAAATCAAGAAAATCCTGAAAAACCTGAAAAAATATTTTCCGCAATCTGAAAAGAAATTTGAGAGGGTTACTTTCACATCTTGAGCAGCAATTCTTCCAATGATCCCTCCGTTGAGATAAATATACAGCAGGAAGAAAAGAACGGCTGGAATGATAAATACTCCAATCAAGGATGGATAAAAATCTCTGTATTTAAAAATAATATCTCCAAACCATATTAGGTTCATCCCCTCTCCAATTTGATCTCCCAGCAGTGACTTGGAAAAATCCTTTTGAAGCAAAAAATAAACCGGAGAAACAACAATCAATGAAAACAGAATATTTGTAAGCCATAAATAAATCAGCATTCTTGCTTTTTTATTTGCAGTCTGAACACCCAGTTTAAACAATTTAAAAATTCCCATATCTTGCCTCCTCCCCCTTAACTTAGACCAGAAATCATCTGAAAACAGTTCTGTGTCCAGAATAGTAATTTAGATGTTAATTTCCATATGCCTATTCTGGAAGGTTTCCTCTTTATGCTGTTATTTACTATATTTGAGTCGATAAGCCATATGTTATCAGGATCGATTTGTGCATACTTTGCTTTTGCAGGCTTCTCAAAAGTAAATTCTTTCCACCTTTCCTGGCCGTTCCAGTAGCATATTTCTTCTGAATCATTATCAAAAATAATTTTCAATTTCAGGGCAACATCTCCCTTAACTTTAGCTTCTCCGAATCTCCTTGTCTTGACTTTTGTAATATAGACATTTTTCTGTTCTGGGGCCTTATTTTTCTCTTCAAGTTCATAAATCTTTTGTTTTGTATATTCTTCTTTGTTTCCGTTAGTTTCAAAAACTCCCCGGACATATTTCTTCATTTTCTTAGAAGTTAAGGAAGAAACCCCATAATCGAAATCCAAAGTATCAAAAAACAATTCCTTAAAAAACCACGTTAAGTCTCTTTCTGTAACTTCATTTACCACATCTATAAAATCCTTCGTGTGAGGATGTTTATAACGAAAACGCATTTGGAATGTCCTTAATATCCGAAACATCATATCCTGGCCAACTAATCTCTCAAGAGTGTTTAAACATGTTGAAGCGCGCATATATACATTTCCTCCATAACTCGCTCCATTGATAAAATGCCACGAATAAGTTGTTATTGGGTCGAGCTCTACGACGTTTATTGCTGCAGCACGATCTAATTCATAATCATAATAAATAGGAAGTTTTAAAAACCATGATAATGGGATGCCGTTAAAAGCCATGGGCAATGTTCCTGGGCCATAAGCCCAAGCAACGGTTTTTCCGGTAGAATAAGTATTAATCCCTTCATCAAGCCATGCTTCCTCAAATTCATTATTTGCACACATTCCATACCAGTATCCATGCCCGAATTCGTGGATAATTACTCCTTCAGGAGAAAGCACATCCTTACTCGTTAAAATACTTGTCCCGGCTGTAAAAAGAGTTGGATATTCCATACCTCCACTTCTTGTTCGGAAGGGAGGATCCACCATTGTAACAGTTTCATAGGGATAAGGGCCGTACCATATCCCGTAATATTTTATGGCAGCCTTCAAGGCATTAAAATGCCGGTCAATCTGTCCCTTATGCTGAGGCTCTATCAAAAGAATCATCTTTACATCATTGAGTTTCACATCTTCAAAAGGAAGCTGCAGTATACCGGCAACTTCTTCATATTCTTTCTGGCTAACTTCTTTATCTGCAATGAAATCACGCTCGACTTTAATGAAATAAGGATCAGCTGTCCAGGCAAAATCATGGATATTATTCTCTTGATATGTATAAGTCACGGTTTTTTCTGTCTCGTTAGGAGCAGCATTAATTTGTTTTCCTGATGCACCTATAACAAAATCTTCAGGGACAGTAATATCGACTATAAAATCTGCAAAATCAGCATAAAATTCAGAAGAAGAATGGTATTCATGGCAGTTCCAGCCTTTGCCTTCTTCATAAACTCCGGGTTTAGGAAACCACTGCGCAATAAAATATGAATCCTGATAATAACCTGACCTGGCTATAGTCCTAGGAATTTTTGATTGAAATTCAAGTTGAATATAAACCTCTTCACCCGGCTTTATTGCCTCTGGAAAACATACTCTCATAACAGTTTCATCACCTGGATGTTCAGGTTTATCTCTTGTAATAAATTCCATTGTGGGTTTTAAGTCTCTTCCATCAGCCAACTCGATCCTTAGAACATCGATCCATCCCCATTTTCCCTCTTTTACTCTTATGCCACGCATGATATCACTTTTCGATTCCTCAATCATGGTGCTTTTTTCATTCTTGAATGCGTTGTAATAGAGATGAAACCACATATCTTGGACTTCGTCATTTGTCCTGTTGTACCATGTGATATCTTCTTTTCCATAGAGCATTTTATTTTTATCATCCAGCTTTACTTTTATCTCATACGTGATATTGCTTATTCTTTCTTGTGCTGTAAGCTCCCTTGATCCACTCAAAACCAAGGTTGATATCACAGCCAAAAACAAAAATAGCAATCTTACATTTTTCATTAAGTCCTCCTTCATGGTATTCTTTATCATGTTTCCTAACATAATTCAAAAAATTTTCAATGTTGAAGAAGACATCTTCTCGAATAAGAAATTGACATCACACAATCAGACGGCTAAACTTTATTAGCTTTTAAAAGCTTGAAATCCAAAATGATCAGCCTTTCCGTATGGGATCATATTTGGAAACTGGGAAAATGAAGAATTTGATTCATAGAAAAATCATCAAAGCTGGTATATTACTAGTTCTTTTTACTGCATCCCAGTCCAATATATTCCCTCAGGCCTTAGAATTTAAAGGACTTTTTTCTGGATGGATTACAGGCAATTCAAAAAATACAAGCATAGGCCTTCGATATATACCCGATTTTTTCATAAAAAAGTCCATTTCAAAAAAATACACTTTCGATGTTGAGTTCTCATTGAATGCTTATGGAACCGGCCGAGTACATTCGATCGATAACATTGAAAAAGATTGCAAAATTAAACCATACCGTCTTTGGCTTCGGTTTTCAGGCTCCCAATTCGAAGTGCGTATAGGCCTCCAAAAAATAAACTTCGGTTCGGCAGCTCTCCTGCGGCCGCTGATGTGGTTTGACCGCATCGATCCCCGTGACCCCCTGCAGATAACAGACGGTGTATACGGACTTTTATTTAGATACTATTTTTTAAACAATGCAAACATCTGGTTTTGGGGTCTCTACGGAAATGGCAAAGAAAAAGGATGGGAAGTTATTCCATCAAATGACAGATCGATCGAATACGGAGGACGGTTACAGATCCCGCTTTTTACTGGAGAAATTGCTTTTACTTATCACCATAGAAAAATGGATTTAAGCCAGATGCTGCTTACTCAAATAACTGGATATAACAATAATCCTCCTGAAAACCGCATTGCACTGGACGGAAAATGGGATATAGGTGTCGGCTTCTGGTTCGAAGGATCTATGATACATCAACAATGCAAAGCTCTTCCTTTCGAATGGCGCAGGTCCCTAAATATCGGCCTTGACTATACTTTTGGGGTTGGAAACGGTATTCATATCATGGGTGAACATTTTGTTCTTGAAAATACGAAAACAGCATTTGGGTCAGGAGAAAAGCACAGATTTACTGCCTTATCATTGAGATATCCTGTTGGGCTCCTGGATAATATCACAAGTATTTTTTATTATGACTGGAAAAACAAAGAACTTTACAGATTTATAAACTGGCAGCGGACATACGACCGCTGGAGCTTCCATGTTATTGGATTCTGGAACCCTGTTCAATTTCAGATATATCAATACCAGAAAGATAATAATTTATTTGCTGGGAAAGGGTTTCAAATCATGGTAGTTTTCAATCATTAATGGAATTTATGTCAAATATTAGACAATAAATGTTGATTTAATATACAATTATGCGGAATATGACAGATGATTCTAGATATCAGGAATGAGGATCCCATGGAAAATTCATTTTTAATAAGAACAGAAAACCTGGTCAAGACTTACCCTATGGGCCAGGGAAAAATTGTAGCTCTGGATCACGTCAGTCTTTCTTTCAAGAAAGGCGAGTTTGCGGGCCTCGTAGGCCCGAGCGGCTCAGGGAAGACAACACTGCTTAATATCATAGGTTCTCTTGACGTTCCATCCCAAGGCAGTACACTTGTTTTAGGGAAAAAAATTGAAGATCTCTCACATAAAAAGGCATCTGAACTGCGAAATAATCATATCGGATTCATTTTCCAGACATTTAATCTGCTTCCGGTATATACAGTGTTTGAAAACGTGGAATTTCCTCTGCTTCTTCAAAGGATGACATCATCAGAACGGAAAAAAAAGGTCATGGAAGCTCTGGGGTGGGTTCATCTGGCTGACAGGACAAAGTCCAAACCTGCCCAGCTTTCTGGAGGAGAGTGCCAGAGGGTTGCAATTGCACGAGCTATTGTCAAAATGCCTGAAATTTTACTGGCTGACGAACCAACAGCAAACCTTGATGCAAAAAATTCCCATCATATTTTACAGACAATGGAAGATATAAACCGTGAACTCGTAACAACATTTATATTTGCCACACATGATGAGAAGGTTATCCAATATCTGAGGCGCAAAATTTTGCTGGTCGACGGAAAAGTTGCAAGGGATGAGGTCATAGAAAATCCAAATAATAAAAGGACTGTACCATGATTATTCCGCGATTGGCATTACGAAATCTCTTTGGTGCTGGTCTGAGGACATGGCTTAATGTTGCTGTTCTGTCATTTGCTTTTGTCGCAATCATCTGGACTCAAGGTCTTATTGAGGGCATGAACAGACAAATAATGCATGATAAAATTGACGCTGAATACGGCGGAGGACAGTACTGGAATGAACACTATAATCCTTACGACCCTCTATCTCTTCAGGATGCTCATTCAAAGTTGCCAAAAGTTCTTCAGAATATGGCCAACAAAGGACAGGCCGCCCCTGTATTAATCCTCCAGGGTACAATCTATCCAGATGGTCGAATAACTCCGGTACTGCTGAAAGGAATCGATCCTTCCCAGTCTTTATTAAGTCTGCCATCACAGTTCCTGGATCAGAATATCGAAGAAATACCGGCACTAATAGGAAGCCGTATGGCCAAAAACTCAGGGCTAAACATAGGTGATGTTTTCACTATTCAATGGCGGGATTCTTATGGTACTTTCGATGCATTGGATGCGAGGATTATGCAGATTATGAACACTCCAGTAGCGAGTATTGACAGCGGCCAGATATGGATTCCTCTTAAAAGGCTTCAAATGATGGCCCAAATGGAGCAAGAAGCAACTCTAGTTGTAATAGATAAAACAGTAATGGAAAAAACCCATATTCCCGGATGGACCTTTAAGACTACAGATTTCTTGTTAAGTGATATAAAGTCGCTAGTACAAACCAAAACGATTGGTTCTTCAATAGTGTATGTAATCCTTCTGTTTCTTGCCATGCTGGCCATATTCGACACACAGGTCCTTTCTATTTTCCGCCGTAGGAAAGAAATGGGGACTCTAATGGCTCTGGGTTTACCACGATTCAAGGTGATCCAACTTTTCACGCTGGAGGGAGCCATGCATGGAGTCCTTGCTGCTATCATTGGTGCCATTTACGGAATACCGTTACTGATATATTTTTCCTCCAAAGGATGGGCTATGCCAGAGTCAATCGACAGCTTTGGATTTGCTCTAGGCAAGAAACTTTTTCCGACATACAGTGCCGGATTAGTCATAGGTACGACAATTCTTGTTCTTCTCGTGACTACTATTGTGAGCTATTTGCCAACAAGAAAAATCACTAAACTTAAACCTACAGATGCTTTAAGAGGAAAATTTTCGTGATAAAGTTTCTATTTAAAGGTCTTATTCGCGATAGATCCAGAAGCCTTTTTCCTGTCCTTGTTGTTATCTCAGGAGTAATGCTAACGGTTTTGTTTTACAATTGGATGAATGGAGCTTTATCTGACATGATCTGGTCTAATGCAAAATTTAATACAGGCCACGTGAAAATCATGTCAAGAGCCTATGCAGAAGATTCTGAACAGATACCCAATGACCTGGCATATGTAGGAATTAAAAGTCTATTGGAAAACTTAAACAAAGATTATCCTGATCTTTCTTGGACTCCAAGGATACGCTTCGGCGGTTTACTTGATATACCTGATGAACATGGTGAAACCCGAAACCAGGGTCCTATTGCAGGTATGGCTGTTGACCTATTTTCTGAATCAAGTATAGAGCATGATATCCTTAATCTGAAAAGCGCGCTCGTTATGGGTCATTTACCAGAGAAACCAGGAGAAATTCTAGTCAGTGACGAATTTTTTCAACGTTTAAACATTCAGTTAGGTGAAACAGCCACACTTATAAGTTCAACGATGTACGGAAGTACGGCCACGGCTAATTTTACTGTAGTAGGTACTATCCGTTTTGGGCTCTCAGCCATGGACCGCGGTGCTATGCTTGCAGATATCTCGGATATTCAGATTGCACTGAATATGGAGGATGCTTCAGGAGAGATTTTAGGGTTTTTCAATGACTTCCTCTATCGCAACGAAAAGGCCGAAGAAATCGTGACCTTATTCAATACAAAATATCAGGAGAGTGAGGATGAATTCTCGCCTGTTATGAAAACTCTCCGGGACCAGAGTGGTTTAGCTGAATTGTTGGATATGTATGCTTATGTTTCAGGCATAATGTTATTTATTTTCATCCCGGCTATGTCAATTGTGCTGTGGAATGCTGGTCTTATTGGGAGTCTAAGGCGTTATGGTGAGATCGGAGTCCGATTGGCAATGGGTGAAGACAAGGGGCATATCTACCGTTCTATGTTAGCTGAATCACTGATGATAGGATTGATTGGTTCTTTGTTAGGTACTGCTATTGGCCTTGCAATTTCTTACTATCTCCAGGTTAAAGGTATTAATATCGCATCCATGATGAAAAACTCTTCTATGCTGATGTCCAATGTAATGAGGGCTCAAATAACACCTACAAGTTTTGTAATAGGTTTCATTCCGGGCCTTATTGCCACTTTTCTCGGGACATGCATTTCCGGAATAGGGATTTATAAACGGCAGACATCACAACTTTCGAAGGAGCTTGAAGCATGAATCAATTGATACTCACCCTTATCGTTCTTATAGGGATTTCAGTGAATGCACAAACACCTTCTGGAGATTGGATCCTTAGGAAAGTCGATGAAAATATTACTTCTGAAAATAAAATAATAGTAGCTGAAATGATAATTCAAGGCCGCAGAGGCACACGAACAATTAAATCTAAATCATGGATTCATGGAACTGACAAATCTTTCACTGAATATTTGTCTCCTGCACGTGAAAAAGGAACAAAAATGCTCAAACTTGGGGATCAGTTATGGACATATTCTCCATCTTCTGACCGGATAATCAAAATCTCAGGCCATATGCTTCGTCAATCAGTCATGGGTTCTGACCTTTCATACGAGGATATGATGGAAGACCCTGAATTACATAATCTTTACGATGCAAAAGTTGTTGCAGAAGAAATGTTTCTTGAACACAAGTGTTGGGTGTTGGAACTTATTGCAAAAGCAAGCGATATCACTTACTATTCCAGAAAAATCTGGGTGGATAAGGAACATTACATCGCACTTAAGGAAAACCGGTACGCAAGGAGCGGTAAACTTCTAAAAATAACCGAAGTAACAGAAATTATGCGAACCCAGAATCGCTGGGTTGCAAAAAGGGCTGTTTTTAAAAATGTCCTAAAAAAAGGAAACGGGACAGAATTTGTTCTCGAGTCTGTTGATTTTAATACATATATCCCGGAATATATTTTTTCAAAGGCTTCACTGCGGAAGTAATCAGTTTGTATGAACGCCTAATAGAATCTCTTTTAAGCTTTAAAGCTCTTTCATATTGATGTTTCGAAACCAAACATCATTTCCATGATCCTGCAGCCCAATATGGCCTTCCTGGTATTCACCGAAATCCGGATATACGGAAAACTTGCTTTCTTTTACCATATTTTTCCAATCAAGAGTCCATAGGTGATATTCAAGCACCATTTCACCATTTTGCCAGTGTTCGACAAGTCCCTCATTTACATATATCTTGACCTTGTTCCACTCCCCTGCAGGTTTTGCATTTTGAGGCTTTGCCGGGATTAAATCATACAATGATCCAGCCTGCCTGTTTCCATCTTTCCCTTTTTTTGCATCAGGATGCCTTTCATTGTCAAGAATTTGCATCTCTGGAGCTGACTGCCATATAGGCTGATCTTTTTTTTCTTTCCCCATATAAAAAATACCGCTATTTCCTCCTTCTGATATCTTCCATTCCAATTTCAGTTCAAAGTTCTTATATGTCTTTTCTGTTATTATATCACCACCATGGCCTGCTTCTCCACGTCCAGAGCCAATACAGTGAATCGTACCATCAACTATTTCCCATCCAGCATCGGGAAAGTTTTCTTTGTTATAGCCTCTCCACCCAGTGCTTGTTTCTCCATCAAACAAAAGCAGCCATCCATCGTCGATTTCTTGTTGAGTAAGCTTGTTAAGCTGTTCTTCCTGTACGCCTTTCTCTGAAACACAGGAAGCTGTGACAAAACAGGCAAACATTAAAACTAACAATATTATTTTGAAGTTTTTCATTAAAACCTCTCTCTTTAACATTTTCCGATAATCATCAATATTCATCTTTAAACAGTTCAATCTCTTTTAGACTACCTGCATCTTTTCAGGATCCCAGTTGATTATTTTCTTTCCAAAATAGCTCAGATTACTCGCAAGTGCAGGACCTGCAGCCCTTAATCCATATATCGAATTTTCTATAACCGGATTTCCTGTTCTTACAGAATCAAAGAAATTTACAAAGTGGTCATAACGGTCATTGTAATCCTTGGGCGTCTTGTAAAAGATTTCTTTTGGTGGTTGCATAGAGGGCCTTTCTTCAGGAAACCTTTCATAATATTCTTCAAGGAATTTCTTTTGAGTATTCTCAGCAAAAGTGTCAATCATGTAACCAGGTGCCTTTTTCATCTTGCTTTTCCTGAGCGTTACGCCTTCTCCGCTCACTTTAATTTCTCCCTCAGAACCTACCAGGCGAATATTCGAACCGCCACCTGACCCGTCAGCAAAATTGACCCTTAACACAAGATTAAATGCCGGGTGATTCGAAGTTTTTGCATAATCATATACACCAACAAACATATCAGGTACATCCCTTCCATCCTTCCAGTACCTTAATCCCCCAGTCGAGAATATTCTCCGAGGTCCATTCGAACTAGTTATTAAATGTAAGCCTGAAAAGAGGTGAACAAACAAATCTCCTGCTACGCCTGTTCCATAATCCTGATAATTTCTCCACCTGAAAAACCTTATAGGATCAAATGGCCTCTTTGTTGTCGGTGCTATATATCTGTCCCAGTCAATTGTCTTTTCGGAAGCATCAGGCGGGATGGAGTACTGCCATGCACCAAGTGCAGATAACCTGTCCCAGTAACCTTCAACAAAATTAAGATCCCCGATTTTCCCTGATTTATATAACTCCTTTGCTTTTTCGTAAATGATCGAGCTCACACGCTGGCTGCCTACGATAAGAGTTTTTTTTGTGCTGTTTTCAGCTCTAATGAGTTCGTGGCCATGTTCAATCTTCTGAACCATCGGTTTTTCCAGATAGACAGCTTTGCCTTTTTTGAGTGCTTCCACAGCAATAATTGAATGATAGTGGTCAGGGGTTGCAATCACGACAGCGTCAATATCCTTTCTGTCCAGTATTTCGTTGTAATCCCGCGTGGTAAAAGTATCTTTTCCAAAGATTTCCTTTGATCTTATCAGCCTCCCATCATACAAATCACAAGCTGCTACCATTTCAACACCATCAACCAATAAGGCTGTCCGCACATCTTCCATTCCCATCCAGCCGGCTCCAATCAAGGCAATATGAATCTTATCATTTTCAGAGATTTTCTTTTTTACTCTAATCCCATGAACTTCTCTGAAAATTCTTTTCCTGTTGGAACTAAGCAGAACTGTAGGTGCTCCTGCTGCTAATGCAGTTGTCAATGTTAATTTCTTTAAAAACGAACGTCTGGAATTTTTGCCTGGAAGTTCACTGTACTGTTTTTTCCCTTCTTTTTTCATCCCCTCTCCTTATTAAATTTATTTGTTATATCACACAATAATAATTTTTATCACCGAAAAAAACCTATGTCAATCACATGTACTCGTTCAGTACGTTAGTGACACATTGTCTCTGTGATTTAATAACCATTGTTGATAATATTCATAGGGAGTTAAATAATCAAGTGATTGATGTGGTCTGATGTGATTATAAACATATTCCCA